>Ga0210400_10000228_pt1 | contig 69232 bp, 60 predicted proteins | sample IncBWH26MmetaG_FD_155456 | JGI IMG/M metagenome (GOLD analysis project Ga0210400, IMG submission 155456) | Forest soil microbial communities from Barre Woods Harvard Forest LTER site, Petersham, Massachusetts, United States - Inc-BW-H-26-M | ecosystem: Environmental > Terrestrial > Soil >...
GCGGCATGTTGACTAGATGGACGTCGCGTTTCGACTGAGGTTCGAAGTCATCTGGCATTTTACATTGCTCCCGATGTCGCCGCAACGGGCTGAGCCGATGGATTGGAATAAATTCGTACGCCGCGAACCTGCGTCGGCGGTGACGGCCGACAGTATGGATCAACGTGACGCAGACCGATCGAGCCCCTGCACCCGGTCGCGTAACGCGTATCTCGGAGATTTTCCCACTTGGAAAGCGCTGAGACTGTTGGGTTAGCTGCGGTTTTGGCTACTGGCCTGTTTCCCGAAAATGCCAACCTTAACTGTGACTGGCACCCGGTAGAACCGTGCGCTATTCGTAGCGCAACGCAGTATTCGGATCGAGCCGCATGGCGCGGCGTGCCGGGATATACGAAGCCAGCAGCGCGACCAGAGTGAGAAGCCCAGCCACGCCAGCAAATGTGAGCGGGTCGGTGGCGCTCACTCCGAACAGGAGACTGGACAGAAGGCGCGTGATCGCGAAGGATGCGGCAATGCCGATCGCCACGCCCAGAAACGCAAGCCGCGCTCCTTCTCCCACCACCAGACGCAGTACATCGCTGCGCTGCGCGCCGAGCGCCATGCGAACGCCGATCTCCTGCGTGCGGCGCGTCACTGAGAAGGCCACCACTCCGTAGATGCCCACTGCCGCGAGAACCAGAGCAGCGGCCGCGAATAATCCCACCAGAAGAAGCAGGAAACGGCGATCCGCCAGCCAGCCGGACATTTCACCCGCGAAGGTGGAGAATTTGACGGGAACATCGGGAGCCAGATCGTGAAAAATACCGCGCGCGGCGGAAACGATCGCGGCTACTGGCGCGGCACTACGCATGAGGATGGTAGGCGACGAATTGGCGTTCATTCCGCGCTGGCGGTAATCGACGTAAATGACGGGACTCGGCGGAGAATCGAGGCCGCGCGCCCGGACGTCGCCGGCGATGCCAACCACGGTCAGTGGCTTCAAGTTGCCGTCCATGTTTCCGAACTCGATCACCTGGCCGATGGGGTCCTGGTTGGGCCAGCGCTGGCGAGCCAAAGTTTCGCTGATCACGGCGACGTGCAGCGAATTCCAATCGTCCTGGTCGCCGAACATGCGGCCGCGGACGATCGGAATCCCCATCGCGCGGAAATACGCTTCGCTTGCGACGCAGTAAAGAGCATGCCCAACTTGGGAAGCATTGCGATGCATGCGGCCGAATTCCCTGATGTCGGCGGGCGGCCTCCCGTCATTGAGGACGAGAAAGTCTCCTTCCGCCAGATCGTCGCCGGCCGCGACGGGCATGGCGCCGGCCAAGCCGACGCTCTCCACTCCGGGGATTGTGCGTAGCCGGGTCATCAGGTCTTGTACCAGATGGACCTGGCGCACCAGGACTGACTGGTCGCTGGCTGCCTGCCATTGCGAAGTTTGAATTGGAAACTCCATGGTGATGAGGTTTTGCTGGCTGAAGCCTGGACTGGTCGAAATGAGGTGCAAAAAACTGCGGCCAAGCAGGCCGGCTCCGATCAAAATTACGAGCGTGGTGGCAATTTCGCCGATCACTAAGAAGCCCCGAAATCGCTGGCTGGCGGCGGTGCCAGTGTAACTGCGTGACCCGGCAGTCAGGGCTTCCAGGAGATCTCCGGCAGCGGCGCGCCAGGCGGCGAAGAGGCCCAGCGAGACGGCGACAATCAGAATCGCGGCCAAAGCGAACAGCAGAACCGATGTGTTGATGGCCACGTCTTGCTGCCGCGGCAAATTCGCCGGGAGAATCGCGGGGAGCACGCGGACTGCCCAGGTCGCGATCAGAATTCCCAGTACGCCTCCCGCTAAGGACAGCGAAAAAGACTCCGCAAGGAACTGCTGAATGAGACGGCCGCGCCCGGCTCCCAGTGCCGCACGCACGGCCAGTTCTTTACGACCCGCGGAGGTTCGCGCTAACAGTAACCCGGCGACGTTGGCGCATGCGACCAGGAGCAACAGGCCGACGGCTCCCAGAAGAGTTAGTAGAGCGGTCCGCACGTCACCCACCGTGGCGTCGGCCAGCGACACCACCACGGCGTCGATGAGATCGACGTCTTTTCCGTACTGTTCTTTGATGCGGCGGGCGATCGCGCTGAGGTTCGCGTGCGCCTGGGCGACGCTAATCCCATCGCGGACGCGGCCAATACCGCGCCAATTGTGCCCGGTGCGGCTGGGACTTTCCGGATAACGCTCGCGCGGAATCCATGCGGCAACGCCAGGTGGAAAGTCAAAACTCTCCGGCATCACTCCGACCACGGAGTAAACGGCTCCTTCCATCCTCAAGTGGAATTTGGAGAGATCCGCGCCACCGCCGAGATATCGCTGCCAATAGCTAGAGCTGACGATCGCCGCCGGGGTGCCATGCAGGCGCTGCTCTTCCGGCGCAAAGGCGCGGCCGCGAGAAGGCTCGACGCCGAGGGTTTTAAAGAATCCGCTGGAGACCGTGGCGACGTCGACACGCACCGGCTCGCTGCCGCCGGAAATCGACGACGGCCCATAGCCATACACCGCCAGATTCGCGAACGTGTCGTTCTGCGTCTGGAAATCGTCGAAATTCAGGTTCGCGAGATTCATCCGGTGGCCTTTGGGAGACTGTTCCCACACGCGGACAATCTTTTCCGCATTCGGATACGGAAGGGCGCGCAACAGGATCGCGTCCACCACCGAAAAAATCGCGGTGGATGCGCCAATGCCGAGCGCCAAGGTCAGTACGGCGATGGCTGCAAATCCGGGAGATTTCGTGAGTGTCCGCAAGCCATAGCGCAATTCGCGAAGCAACGTTTCCATCCAGGCCTCCGCGTGGGGATTTTATGGGCCATCTTGAGCCATTCTACATACTCCACTCCTGTTGGCTTGGTTACAGTTGGCTGTATCGCTCGGAAACGGATTGTGGCGCGACCTCTACGTCGCGAAACGCAGGCTGTTCAGCGACGATTGCATGCGCATGTCGCGATCATCGAGTGCTCGGTTGGGTGCCGAGCCGGTCCAGCGCAATCTTACTTCGAGCGGATGAGGGGAGATCCTCCCACGGTTGGTCCATCGCTCGGCCAAATACAGGATCGAGGTCAGCACCGTATGCTTCCGATATGGCGACCATTCGGAAGAGATCAGCGAGTAGGCTTGCAGCCGCGCTCTTAGCGCGCTGTGCCTTTTAGGAGCGGCGTCCGCCGAACTCCTCCGCGTGAAGCGAGACAAATTCCCGGACGCTCGTCGCCGGCCGGCCGGTCAGTCGTTGGACGCCGTCCACCTGCCTGTCATAACGACCCGCCCGGTGCAACGCGCCCATCGTCAAGAGGTGTCCCATCAGATGCTCCGGTAACTTATACATTTTCAGCCCCTGTTCCCACTTCTCCGGGCTAGTGTCCGAGTACGTGATCTCCCGGTTCAGCGCCTCCGAGAATTCGCGGGCGACCCCATCCATGTCCTGCGACTGCGGACCGGTGAGTTCGTAGATCCGGCCCAGGTGCGGCGCGGGGTCGGCGAGAACGGCAGCGACTACCTGAGCGACATCAGCTCCGGCAACTGGTGAGGTCTTGCCCCGCCCGAACGGCAGTTCGATGCGGTCCCGGTCGCGGATGCTCTGAGCGGCTAATTGGAAAAAGCTTTCCAGGAACATGGTCGGCCGGATCGTTACGACAGGCAGGCCCGACCACGCGAGCGCCTGCTCGCCCAACCAGTGCTGCCGCTGCTGATGGCTCGGCGTGGTGTTCTGGATGCTCATCTCGGAGACGGTCATCTGGGACATGTTGACCAGCGCGTTCACTCCGGCTTCCCGTGCCACGGCCGCCATGGTCACGGTCGCTTCGAGGTACCCGGCAGACGGGGACATGCTGAAGTAGACCCGGCTGCAGCCGCTGACGACGCGATAAACATCACCCGGTTCGAGCAGGTCGCCGACCACCACTTGGGCGCCCGCGGCTCGTAGGGACGCCGCCCGTTCGTCCTCGCTACGCACCATAGCGCGAACCGGAAGCCCTCGATCGAGGAGCAGGGTGGTGACCGTGCGTCCCACCGATCCCGTTTTGCCGGCTGCCCCGGTTACCAATATCAATCCGTCATCGACCATGGAGCTTATCTCCTTGCGCCGGGCAACTGCCTGATTATAATCTTATGATCCAACACTCGAGTACGCGGTTCGACTTTCCGCTTGTACAGATCAATGTTGGCCTCAAGCGCGTTCAGCTGAATCCGGAGTACTGTCGGGATTGCGCCTGCACCACAGCGTAGTCAGAAGTCGGGCTGGTCGGCGTCAAGTTGACCAGAAGCGCGCATCTCGGAGATTTGGCCCACCGCCAGACTTTAACGATCCACTACGGTGCGAAACGTAAGCTGTTCAGCGACGATTGCATGCGCATGTCGCGATCATCGAGTGTCTCGGTTTGGATGCCGAGCCGGTCCAGCGCAATCTTGCTTCGAGCCGATGAGGGGAGATCCTCCCACGGGTTGGTCCATCGTTCGGCCAAATACAGGATCGAGGTCAGTGCCGAATCCGATTGCTCCGGCTCGTGATGGAATCGCACGGCCTCGATCAGCTTGGGCGGAAAGCTCCATTGCTCCAGCGCTTTTGCGCCGAGTTCGGCGTGACTCGATCCACACAAAACCCGCTCCACCAGCATCAGCTCGCAGCCCTTGTGAAGCAATTGCGCCGAACGGCGTTGAAACACATCCGGGAGCAGCGCCATCGCCAGGCGGCCGATGTCATGCACCAGGCCGGCGAGAAACGCTTCTTCAGGATTGGCTCGTCCCGACAGCTTGGCCAAGCCCTGCGCGGCTTCGGACGCTTCAATCGAATGATTCCAGATTTCGCGCAGCGCGGGTGTGCCAAACAGCGGCTTGATAGCGGCGGCCAGGAGGATTTTCGAGGCCTTTTCGGCGCCGATATAGGTAATCGCATGCGGCAGCGTTTTGATGGCCTGCCGCGGACCGTAGGCCCACGAGTTCGCGGCGCGAATCAAGTCGGCTGCCAGCACCTGGTCGGACGCCGCGATCACGCGAAGATCGTAGGCGTTCCAGTCACCGCGCGCGAGTAGATCCAAGGCCTGCTGGGCAGCCACCGGAAAGACCGGCAGTTTTGAAATCGCGAGTTGCAGGTCCTCTTCGTTCACGCACAGCAGGCACTCGAGCGCGGCCGATGCCGCGGGATTAGGTTCGTCCTTGGCGCGGTCCGCAAAGGGCTCCCATTCGAAATGTTCATCCAGCGCGTTGGCGATTTCCAAAATTTCGTGCTGGACTCTGGGCGTGGTCTCAGGATCCAGTTCTTCAATCCCCAAATCGCCTAGAAATGCGGCTCTTCCCGGGCCCCTCAAAGTTGCCAGCAAGCTATGGTGTGTAAGCGCAGCCCGCTCCAGATTGTCCTGCTGTTCCACATTCAAGCCGCGGGAACGGGCCAGTTCGACGGTCCAGGCGGCGACGCGCTTACAATGGGCGTCGAATCGCTCCCGTGCCGTATCCTGGCATGCGACTTCGGCTGGCGGGATGGAAGGATCAGCACCCATGCTGGCTCCATATCGCACGATCCAGATCGGATTAGAGCCTTAGGTGGTTGAAGGACGTACCATTCTTTCCGTAGTACCCGCAGGGGTCATCTTATGCACCTGGAGCATAAGCTTCTCATTCTTAACCACGATGTGCCCGCTGTAGAGCGCCTGTCCGTTCAGTAATCCGGTCACTGGACGGTCCAGCGAATGCCCTAGCGTCAGAACATCGCCGACTTCGAGGTCGATCAGATCGGACGCGAGAACTCGAGTCGGCTCCAGCCGGGCTTCGAAGCTCACGCCGGCGCTCGCGATCAGGCGCGCGATGTTGGCGCGATCGCGCTCGGTCGGATCGGCCCGACGCACTTGCCGCATTTGCTCGAATTTATGGTTCAAGCGCTTGATGAAAATGGATGGAATGGCGAGGTTGAGCACGCCGGTCGCAGGACCGACCCGAAGTTCGAGCGTGATCACGACCACCGCCTCGGTCGGGTCCAGGACGTGCATGAGCTGCGGTTCGCTCGCCAGCAATTGGACTGCGAAGCGGATATCCGCCACGTTTTTCCAAGCCTCATGCAGTTCGTTCAGAATGACTCGCAGCACGCCCTGCATGATTCCTTTTTCGATTTCCGTGATCTTCCGCTGCATCGGCGCGGTCTCTTTGCCGCTGCCGCCCAGGAGAAGCTCGACTAACGTGAAGACCACCGAGGGGCTGATTTCCATAATGGCCGTGCCCTCGTAGGGTTTCAGGCTCACATAGGCCAGGCAGGTGGGCGACGCGAGCCCTTCCAGATATTCGGAATACGAGATCTGCTCCAGGCTCACCAGGTTCAGCGTGACGGCGGCTCGCAAATATGCCGACAAGTTCGAGCTGAGGCTTCGGACGAAATCCTCGTGCAACTGGTGAATTGCGTTCAGCCGCGACTTGGGAATCCGGTCCAGCCGGCTGAAATCGAAAGTTGTCGTGGCGGGCGCGGCTTCCGGATTGGAATCGCTGTTTTGGAAGACTGCGTCGATTTCGCGCTGAGTGAGTTGCCGCTTCATTTCAATTCCTCTGTCAGTTGCGAGCGCCGGCGCCGGCTGTGGGCCGCGACGTGGAGGAGTGCAGCATCATGCGCTCCTGGCGGCTGATCAACTGGTGGATTCGGACTCCATAGTTGCCGCGAACGGCGACCACTTCGCCGCGAGCCACCACCGCATTCTCTACCACCAGTTCCACTGGATCGCCCACCTGATGCCCCAGTTCAATCAACGAGCCTGGAGTGATTTTCAGAATTTCACGAATCGGCAGCGTGGCCCGCCCCAGAACTACTGACACGGGGAGCTCGAGATCGATGAGCCGTTCGAACAGCGGATTGGGCGGACCCTGAACCTCTTCGTCCGCTGGCGGCTGCTCCTCCGCCTGTAATTCGGACGCAAATCCGGAGTCTACGCCAACGATGATATCTGGCAGATGTTCCTCTCCTAATTCGATTTGAATAGTGCGGAACGCCAGATCTTCAGGCTGGGACGATCCGGCGGCTTGCGCGGATGGAACCGTGAGCTTGATCCGTTTCCGTCCCGCGATTTCCTGGGCAACGGCCATCAGCGCCTGGCTGAGAATGTCGCTGAAGGCCTGCTGTCCCTGTTCGTCGTCCGGCAGCTCGAGCGATGCCACGATTTTCGACCAGGTGCGTCGCGGGGTTTGGATCCACACCGGATACTGGGCCGCTTCTCCGGCGATGACATGGTTCCACCAGAAATGCCCTTCGATGTCGCCGGGCACCGGCGCTGCGGGAGACTCGTCGCCACTCCAGCTCAGCTCTGGTTTCGTCCCGGTGACCATCTCGCACACCCGCGAGAATGCGTGGCACCAGTCTTGGGCAAAGACGGTCAGCCCGCGGCTCATTTCAGAGATTGTCGTGTTCGATAGAGTGGCTTCCGGCATTTAGATGGTCCTTCCTTCCGGGGTCTGCTCTTCTTCGGTGTGCCGTCCGGTTTCGCCAAGATCGGCGATTCGGATGGCCAGTGAACCTTCCAGCAGCAGGATTTCGCCCCAGCCGATGAGTGCGCCGCCGACATACACGCGAATGTTCTCGCCCGCCGCGCGGGACAGGCCGATCACATCTCCGTCCTGGAGATTCAGCAGTTCCCCGAAGGTCATCATCTTGCGATCGAGCTCCGCCACCACGGTGAGCGGAACTTGATCCAGCAACTTGAATCCATCCAGCGCTGGAATTGTATTGACGAGGCTCGTTTCCATAAGTAGTGATGTGGGGCGATCAGTTGATCACTTGTTCCGTACTGGACCCTTTCAGGCTCAACGTGCCTTCCTTCTCCATCTGGCGCGCCAAGGTGATGATCTTCTGCTGCGCTTCGTCAACCTCACGGATCTTTACCGGGCCCAGCGCTTCCAGATCTTCCTTCAGCATCTCGGCGCTGCGCTGCGTCTGGCAATCGAAAATGGCCTTGCGCAACTGATCGCTGGTACCTTTGAGCGCCGTCGTGAGCACTTTGCGGTCCACGCGGCCAAGAAGTTCCCGCATACTGCCCTGATCCAGCGAGTGCAGATCCTCGAACACGAACATCAGCCGGCGTACCGTCTCGAACAGCGGCGGATTCGCCGTTTCCAAGGCGTCCAGAAGCTGGGTGCAGGTTGCGGAGTCGAGCCGGTTAAACAGATCCGCCACCGCCCGCACGCCTCCGCAAGATTCACGGCTCACCTCGCCCAACGCGCGCACTTTCTGGGCGATAATCCCTGCAATGCTGCGGATGACTTCGGGGGAAATCTGGTCCAGCGTCGCCATCCTCAGCGCAACGTCCGGCTGCACTTCTCGCGGCAGGCAACTCAACAGACCCGCGGCTTGCGACGGGTCGAGATGCGATAGAACCAACGCGATGGTCTGGGGATGCTCCTCTTGAATGAACTTGGCCAGTTGTTGCGGATCCACTCGCCGGAAGTTATCGAAGTTGACGGGATCGGTGCCGATCTCCTTCACCAGCCGGTCCAGCATCTTGTTGGCGGTTTCGTTTCCAAAGGCCTGCACCAGCACCTGCTGCGCATAATCGACTCCGCCCTTAACGTACCAGCGATTGGCGTTGGCGGTGCGGTTAAACTCCTCCAGAACGCCTTCCACCTGGTCCGAGCTGACGTCGCCCATGCGAGCAATCGCCGAGGTGACGCTTTCCACCTCTTCTTCGGAAAAGTGCTTTAGAATGTTAGCGCTGGCCGCTGGTCCCATGGAAATAAGCACGATCGCTACCTTTTCCAGACCCGAAATGGCCTCGACAGTCGTCGCCATATAGACCTCTCGTATGAGTGCCCTAATCTATCGTCAAGATGGGGGTAGGAACCGAGAACAGAAATCGTGAGATTAGATAAATTTCGTGTAAAGAAACGCCGCCCAGGGGCGCTATACGGAAACTTTATCTTCTGACGGCTGCGTTTTGATCGAAGAGTATCCTCTGAGTTCCGCTTCGAGGAGATAGGCAAAGTGCGATTAAATGTATTGGTTGTTGACGACTCCGCGGCCATCCGGAAAATTCTGGTCCGTGTGCTGGCTCAGACCGACCTTCCCATCGGCCAGATTTATGAAGCCGGCGACGGGATGGAAGCATTGAAGAAGCTCGAATCGAATTCGGTGGGCTTGGTTCTGGCCGACATCAACATGCCGAATATGGACGGCTTGCAATTGCTGAACCGGCTGCAAGCCAGCGCACAGTGGAAAGACGTCCCCGTGATCATGATCACTACCGAAGGAAATCCGGCCAAGGTTCTCGAAGCAGTGCAGCTCGGCGCCCGAGGCTATGTACGCAAACCATTCACCGTCGAACAGATCAAGGAGAAGATCTCAACATGTGTGAAGGCTCAGTAAATCACCAACCCCCTGCAGGAGTCGCTCCCCTGCACGTAGCCGAGTTGATCATCGAAAACACGGAAAAAGTCTTCTCGGTGATGCTTGGCATGACCGTCAAGCCTCTTCCGATGCAGGTGCAAATGAGCGTCGAAGGGGACGGAAACCAAATTCTGTCGCTGCTGGGGTTCGCCGGCGCCTGGACCGGTGCCGGATGCGTGTGCTGCAGCTCCGAACTCGCCTGCAAGATGAGCGGTGCGATGCTGATGTCCGAGTACGAGAGCGTAAACGACGAAGTGCTGGATGCCCTGGGAGAGATCACCAACATGGTGATTGGAAACTTCAAAGATGCCGCCGCGCCGATGGTGGGGCAGCTTGCGCTCAGCACTCCAACGGTGATCTTCGGAAGAAACTTCCGTGCCCGCAATCTCAACGGCCAAATCTGGACGGCGGTGCCCTTCGAATGCGAAGGAGAAGTCTTCGAAGTGAAAGTATGCCTTGTGCCGACCCACGAGATCGCTCACGGTACGCGGCCGAGCTTGGTCGTGACCGGTCCGTGACTCGAATCGGTTGGCTAGACCGCTTGCTCGCGTTTGACTTCTAATCCATACCCCACGCCCGGAACAGTGCGAACGTAGTCGGAGGACCAGGGAGTCGACCCGAGCTTCTTGCGCAAATTCCCAATGTGGACGCGCAAGGTCTGAATGTAGTGCACGAACTGCGGTCCCCAAGCCTCGCGCAGGATCACCTCCGCGGAAAGGACCGCGCCAGGCTTTTTTGCGAGGCAGGCGAGAATCTGAAACTCTTTCTTGGTTAAAGGGATCTCGATTCCGGACTTGTGAACGCGGTGCGCTGCAAGATCCAGCGTAAGGTCGGCAAACGTGAGCCGGTCCAAGTTGGGAATCCGTCGAAAAAGGGATTGCAGCCGAGCCATCAGCTCGCCCGGGGAGAATGGTTTGGTCACGAAATCGTCAGCGCCCATGCTTAAAGCGCGGATCTTAACCGTTTCATCATCCTGGCCGGAAAGCATGATGATGGGTACGGAAGAATGCTCCCGCAGATGCGCCAGCAGATCCAGCCCATCTTGGGCGCCGCGGAGCACGATGTCAAGAATGATCCCATGCGGATTCCAGGATTGGGTAAGATCGAAGGCTTCCTCAAAGCCGTGAGCGATGCTGGCCGCGTAGCCTTCCCGCTCCAACAAGGCCTGCATCATCACGCTGAACTCCTGGTCGTCATCCACCAGAAGGATTCGTCGCCCGTTTTTCGACAGCACCGTTCTGCACCCCGGATCCCGGCCCTCCGTCCGGCTACATGAATCCGCTCACCCGATTTGATTGTTCAGATTCAATAGTTTAGGGCACATAACGGCGTCTGTCAAGTTCCGTACTACGGAGTTTTCTTATAAAGCCGCAATTCCCGTCTGCCCAGGACGTATCGAACTGTAAATGTTTCCTAAATAGTTACGTGGACTAATCGATAAGGTAAACGCCGGCCACATTGGTGCCCCGATTTCATCGGAGGGCTAGGACCAGCGTAGGGATTGGCCTATTCAGAGACCACAAAAAGCACAAGGAGAAAATCGAACATGAATGCGGATCATACAGAAAGCCGTCGTGGCATCAGGAAAGGGTTCCGGCACACGACGCTGCTGGTGATGCTCGCGAGCGCCCTCGCCATTCCGGTTCTGGCCGATGACGAGCCGATGAAGGTGAATCGCGCGGATGCGATGGCGGCGGCGACCACCAAACCTACGCCGGCCTACCCGGCAATCGCGAAACAGCTCAAGGTGGAGGGCTCGGTGGAAGTCCAGGTTCTGATCGGCGAGGAAGGAAAAGTGGAGGACGCGACTGCTGTGTCGGGGAATCCGATTCTGACCAAATCCGCCATCGAAACCGTGAAGCAGTGGAAGTTCACGCCGTTCAAAGCCGGAGGGAAAACGGTCAAGGCGCAGGCAGTACTCAGCTTCAATTTCAAGATGTAGGCGCGGGGAAAGACTAGATCGAAGGAGCGCGTATGGGACGACAGATGACGATTGGAAAGAAGCTGCTCGGTTCGTTCGGAGCGATGTTCGTGACGGTGCTGGGGCTGAGCATCGGCGCTTTCTGGCAAGTGCAGAGCCTGACCAGCGAGTTGAGCAGCGCGGTCCACGTGACGGCCAAGAAACAGGCGCTGGCGGGAGAGATCCGGTCGACCACCGCGGACATGCTGGCCTCCGAGGAAAGTATCGTGCTCGGCTCGGTGTTGCAGCGGGCCGCGGTGGTGTCCCAGGCGAAACAGGATTTTCGCAATCAAATGAGCCGCATCGAACAGGCGCTGAGCGAGTATCAGCCGCTGGTGGATGCCGCAAATCCGCCGGCCGCGTTGAACGCGCTGCGCCAGGATCTTTCCTCCGTGAGCCGTGCCCACGACGAGATGATGATGTACCTGGACAAGCAGCAGTTCGACATGGTCCAGAAGACTTTCGATGAGACCGTGTTGTCTCGCGTCAAAGAGATCGCTTCCCAAGCTGAAAACCTGGTTGCGCAGGAAAAGGAACGTCTGTCGGGCGTCACCAGGGCGGCGGAGAGCCAGACCACGCGGGGAACGTGGTTAATCATTTTCATGTTCATGCTTTCGCTGGCGGCAGCGGGAGTCGTGCTGTGGGTTATTCGTCAGACCAACACTCAGTTGCGCAGCCTCGCGGTGGAAGTCGCCACCGGGTCGAGGCGCGTGGCGCGCGCGGCGGCGCAGGTTTCGGGAGCCAGCCAGTCTCTGGCGCAGTACGCTTCGGAACAGGCCGCGGCGCTGGAGGAAACGTCGGCTTCCATGGAGCAGATGCGCTCCGTAACGCACAAGAATAACGACAACTCGCGTGGAACAGCCGAGTTGATGCACAAGTCGATGGAAGTGGTGGGCGCAGCGGAGCGGACCATTCGCGAGATGTCGGCTTCGATGACGGAAATCAGCGCGTCGGGCGAGAAGATCACCAAAGTGGTGAAACTGATCGACGACATCGCTTTCCAGACCAAGATTCTCTCGCTGAATGCCGCGGTGGAAGCGGCTCGTGCGGGAGCGGCCGGCGCGGGATTCGCAGTGGTCGCCGAGCAGGTGGGACACCTGGCGCAGGAGTGCGCCGAGGCAGCCCGATCGACCGCCGAGATGATCGACGGCACGGTCGCTGGGGTGCGCGATGGCAGCCAGAAACTGGAACGCGCCGCGGAAGCCATTCAGCAAGTGGTCACTCATTCGTCCCAAGTAAAAGTTCTGGTGGACGAAGTGCACGTCGGCAGCCAGGAACAGGCTCGCGGCATCGATCAAGTGGCGCGCGCAGTTACGCAGATGCAGCAGGTAACGCAGAAGACTGCGTCCAACGCCGAGGAAGGCGCGGCGTCGGGACGCGAACTGGACGGTCACGCAGAGCGGCTCAGCTCCCTGGTGCTTCGGATGCACACATTGGTCGGTAGTGCGGAACGTCCGGACGAGGACGCCAGAGGCTCAATGCGGAGCGGCGGAGACTCCTCGACGGCTCCTCGGGCCCTTACGAACTTGCGGCACGCGGTGTCGAACGGAGCGTGGGGAAGCGAGCCGGGTCAAGGCATGCACAGCGTGATGCAGAATGCCGGAGTTTCGGATCATCCGGCATTACCGCTCGACTCCGAGTTCAAAGAATTCTAGCGGGAGGTTCCACCCAATGGCTGCGGTTGTAAGTGGCGTATCGGTTGCCGAGCGCGCCGGAAAATATCTGACCTTCGAACTCGGCAGCGAAGTGTACGGGCTGCCCGTGCTGCGCGTTCGCGAGGTGATTGGGATTCAAGTGGCGGCGAAAGTTCCGCACGCTCCCATGCACGTGAAGGGCGTCATCAATCTTCGCGGCAAAGTGATTCCGATCGTGGATCTGCGCATGAAGTTCGGACTTCCCACCGCGGAAGAGACCGATCGGACCTGCATCATCGTGATGCAATTATCCGGCCGCGGAACCACCATCCTGGTGGGCGCGGTAGTGGACCGGGTTTCCGAAGTGACCAGCCTGGCGGCAGCCGACATCGAGGATACTCCCGATTTTGGCGACGGCAGCACGCTCCCCTACGTCCTGGGAATCGCCAAGACCAGGGACGGCGTGCGCATCCTGATCGATCCGGATTGCCTGTTCGATGTGTGCGAGCTGGGTAACTTCCATTCGGGCCACGGCATGAGCGCTCCCGGACACGATGGGAGCGATCTGTCGTGAACCTGCTGACCGAGGAGCCGGCGAAGACCAAGCGGCGTTCCTCCAAATCCCGTAAACCTGCCGAACCTGCCAAACCGGCGCCAGCGATCCTGCCTCCGCCCAGCGGCATGAGCTTTGCGGCGACCTCGCTCGGCCAGGAAACCGATCTGCTGACCGATTTCAGCGTGGAAGCCCGCGAGCACATCGCCACCATCGAAAACAGCGTCCTGATTCTGGAACGTGATCCGCAGAATACCGAAGCGATTCACTCCGTGTTTCGTGCGTTTCACAGCATCAAGGGACTGGCGGGATTTCTCGATTTGGATCAGATCCAACTGCTCACGCACGAAGTGGAGACTGTGCTGGACGCGGTGCGCAACGGACGTCTGGCGGTCAGTTCCGCCTTAGTCGACGTGGTCTTGCAAAGCGTCGACTATCTGAGCCAGGCGCTGGTGAAGCTCGATGCAGTGGTGCGGGGGGAGCCGTCGGTTCCGCTTCCGGTGGACCCCAGCCTTCTGGAAAAGGTCAAAAGCATCCAGAACGTTCCAGAAGCGGCGGAGGAAAGCGTAGCGCCACCCGAACCCAGCGCAGCGCCTGCGGCTCCAGCAGCCCCGGCCGAAAGCGCCCCTCGAGTCACTGGCCGCGTGGAAGCAGCGCGAGTCAAAGTCGACACGCAGAAACTGGACGCTCTGGTCGAAATGGTGGGCGAACTGGTGGTCGCGCAATCCCTGCTGCGGCATGACGAGCGGCTGAAAAGCGACGTGAACGGGCCCATTGCGCACAAGGTATCGCAAATGGCTCGCATCACCTCCGAAGTGCAGCAGATCACCATGTCGATGCGCATGGTGCCGATCGGGCAGCTGTTTCAAAAGACCGCGCGGCTGGCTCGCGATCTGGCGCGCAAGAGCGGCAAGACGGTTGACTTTATCACCAGCGGTGAAGATACGGAACTGGATCGCAACATTGTCGAAGAGCTGGGTGACCCGCTGGTGCACATGATCCGCAATTCGATCGATCACGGCCTGGAATCTCCCGAGGATCGCGTCAAAGCGGGCAAGAATCCCACCGGGAAAATCGGTTTGAAGGCGTCGCACCAGGCGGGGATGATCGTGGTCGAAGTATTCGACGACGGACGGGGGCTTGACACAAAGAAGATCCGCGCGCGCGCCATCGATCGAGCGTTGATCAGCGAAGATGCGGAATATTCCGAAGAAGATATCTACAACTTGATCTTCGTCCCCGGTTTTTCCACCGCCAGCCAGGTGACCGATGTATCGGGCCGCGGCGTGGGCATGGACGTGGTGAAGCGCCACATCGAGAGACTTCGCGGCCGCATCGAGATCCGCTCGGTCCTGGGACAGGGAACCACGTTTCTGCTCAAGCTGCCGCTGACGCTGGCGATTATCGACGGGCTCATTGTCGGGGTGGGGTCCGGACGCTATGTCGTACCCATCGTCGCAGTGAAGGAAATGTTCCGCCCGCCGAGCGATACGGTCCATTCCGCCGAGGGTTCGCGCGAAATGGTGCGTCTTCGCGACCGCGTGCTGCCTGTTGTCCGGTTGAGCGAACGTTTCGGAGTGGAGGCCACGCATCGGGAATTGCACGATAGCCTGCTGATCGTCACGGAGACCGAGAACCGCCAATTCTGCCTGGTGGTGGACGAGCTGATTGGGCGCCAGGAAGTGGTCATCAAGAGCCTGGGAGAAGTGTTTGGCAACATTCCAGGAGTTGCCGGAGGGGCGATTCTGGGCGATGGGCGGGTCGGGCTGATCCTGGACCCGGCCGGCGTGTTCCAGGCCGATGCAAAGGAGCCCGCGCTTCACAATGCCTGAAGCACTGCAAGACGTAGCGCGGGCGTCGTCGCTTTCGCTGCCGTCCGATGTGTACCGGCGCATCTGCGATCTGATGTATCAGCGCTTCGGCATCCAGCTTGGGCCCGCCAAAAAACACCTGGTGGTTGCGCGCCTGGCGGATCTGTTGCGCCGGAAAGGTGTCCGCTCATTCGACGAGTATTACCAGCATGTCGTCTCGGACGTCAGCGGGCAGGAGCTCTCGGCCATGGTGGACGCTCTCACCACGAATTTCACCAGCTTCTTTCGCGAGCCGGAACATTTCGAGTATCTTGCCAAGCAGGTCCTGCCAGGTCTGAATCGCCGCCCGAAGATCCGCGTGTGGAGCGCCGGATGCGCGACGGGCGAAGAACCGCATTCGCTCGCCTGCTGCCTGCTGGAAGCCGCGGGTGCGATTCGTCCGAACATCGAAATCCTGGCCACGGACATCTCCACGCGGGCGCTGGCTGCGGCGCAGCGCGGAGTCTATCCGGCGGATCACTTCGCGGAACTCTCGGGAACCTGGCAAAAACGATTTCTGTTACGCGGCGAAGGCAAATGGCAGGGATGGTACCGTTTTAAACCTGAAGTCCACGAGCTGATCCGGTTTGGATATCTCAATTTGAACGAACCGTTCTCGAATGTCGGCGTGTTCAACGTTATTTTTTGCCGCAACGTGATGATCTACTTCGATCAGGCGGCGCGACAAAGGCTGGTCGGCCGACTGCTGCAGCAGCTTGAGCCGGGTGGTTATCTTTTCCCCGGGCACGCCGAAAGTCTTTCCGGCGTGGAACAAAGTCTTCAACTGGTCCAGCCAGCCATTTACAGGAAGAAAGCATGAAGGGCCGATGAAAAAGAACCTCATTGTAGGTGTCGCCGATTATCGTGTTTCGAATGATGCGGGCGCCATGCTGACCACTTATGCGCTCGGTTCGTGCATCGGGCTGCTGCTGTACGATGCGACAGCGCGAGCCGGCGGGCTGCTCCACTTCATGCTGCCCAGCTCGAAGATCGACCCTCGCAAGGCAGATGAGAATCCGGCAATGTTTGCCGACACGGGAATTCCCTTGCTGCTTCGAGAAATGCAAAAGCTAGGGGCGGAGCGAAAGCGGCTGGTCGCGCACCTGGCGGGCGGCAGCCGGATTCTCGACCAGGATGGCCTGTTCAACATCGGCAACCGGAATCACGTCGCCGCCCGAAATCTCTTGTGGAGGGCGGGCGTCATGATCGAAAACGAATCGGTGGGTGGCACCCTCATGCGGTCGGTGGGACTACACATCGCCACCGGCCAGATATGGCTCAAACAGCAGCAACACTCCGCGCCGGATGTTAACGGAGCGGATGAGAAAGGAGAGTACCGTGGCTTACCGTGTTCTGGTGGTCGATGATTCACCGGCCATGCGCAGTTTTATCCGCCGAATCCTCAACCTCTCAGGATTCGCGGTCAGTGAGTTTGTGGAGGCGGCCAATGGTCTGGACGCGCTGGAGATTCTGCATCACCGCAGCGTGGACGTGGTCCTTACCGATATCAATATGCCGCGCATGAACGGGGAAGAACTGGTGCGCCAACTGGAGCAGGATCATCGGCTCCGGATGGTTCCGGTGGTGGTTGTTTCGGGGGATTCGAGCGAGGTCCGCGTGAAGCGGCTCATGGAGATCGGCGCACGCGGGTATATCGCGAAGCCCTTCTCGCCCGAACGAATGCGCATGGAACTGGATCGGGTTCTAGGGAGGCGCGCATGACGGGGATCACGGGAATAACGCAATCGATTCCGGATTTGCTGGTCAATACCGCGGCCGAAGCGCTGGGCACCATGTTTTTCACTCCGGTGACGCGCCGCTTGAAAGGCTCCTTCGTTGCGAACACCACGGACACGCTGCTGGTCCGCATCCCGTTTCTGGCGGGAAGTCAATCCAATGGCGCGTTGGATGTGCGTGTTTCCTCGGAAGGGGCGCAGTGGATCGCTTCGAGTTTTCTTGCGAGCGACGGCGCAACGGTCCCGGAATATCGCGTCAATGACGTGATTTGCGAGCTGGCTAACGTCATCTGCGGCTCGCTGCTGAGCGTGATGCTGACCGATCGCGGATTCCGGCTCCTCACTCCCGAGGTGTTGCGTGAAAAGTTTCCGGACCAGCGGCCGTCCTCGTTCGAAGAGTCGTTGGAGTTGGAGCGCGGCTGGCTCACGCTCCGTCTCAACATGAGTCCGGCTGCATGAGCACCCGCCGTATCCGCGTTCTGATCATCGACGATTCGGCCATCGTGCGCCGGGTCCTGTCGGATGTTTTGAGCGCGGAACCGGACATCGAGGTGGTGGGTACAGCGCCGGATCCTTATGTTGCTCGCGACAAGATCCTAAGTTTAAAGCCCGACGTTCTGACACTCGATCTGGAAATGCCGCGCATGGACGGGCTCAGTTTTCTGAAGCGGCTGATGCGCTACCATCCTTTGCCGGTGATCGTGATCAGCTCCATCGCGCCGGCGGGCTGCGCCGTGGCGCTCGAGGCGTTGCGCTGGGGCGCACTAGAGGTGCTCGCCAAGCCGGGCGGTCCCTATTCGGTGGAAGATCTCAGTCGCGCCTTAGCCGCGACGGTTCGAGTTGCGGCCAGTGCGCGCCTGCCACGTCCCATGGCGTCGAACGGTCCAGTGATCGCGCCACCGCACGAACCGGTGCCGGCGGGCGATCGATCCGTGATCGTCATCGGCGCATCCACGGGCGGCGTGGACGCGATCAGCCAGGTGTTGACACGAATGCCGGCGGATTCGCCTCCCGTTCTGGTGGTGCAACATATCCCGCCGGTTTTTTCAGGCGCGCTCGCGGAGCGGCTCAACCGCGTGTGCCGGATGGAAGTTGCCGAAGCCAAACATACCGACGAATTGCGGCGGGGACGCGTTCTGATCGCGCCCGGAGGCAGGCACATGCAGGTCGCGCAGGTGCAGGGGGTGCCGTGCGTCCTGCTCAAAGACGACCCGCCCGTGAATTATCATCGTCCGTCGATCGATGTGATGTTTCAATCCGCAGCCCGGATTGTGGGCCGGCAGTCGATTGGAGTCCTGCTGACCGGTATGGGCGCGGACGGCGCGGAAGGGTTGCTGGCGATCCGCACAGCAGGCGGCTCCACCATCGCACAGGACGAGGAGAGTTGTGTAGTTTACGGCATGCCCGCCGAAGCCGCGCGGCTGGGTGCGGTGGACGTGGTCCTTCCGTTGAGAGAAATCGCCGGTGGAATCATGGGCGCGCTGCATCGGCGAAACCAAAGCCAGCGGGCACCTCAGGTAGTCGTTTAGGCGGCTCGGCAAGCTCAAGGAGACTGCGGGAAGACTCAGCATCCACGGCTCCCTATGGTCGCGGCTCATTGCGTGGCTATGATGATAAGGGCCGACACTGAGCCGCGACCGAAGGAAGCGGTCGATGTTGACGTGTCTTGACGCCAGCTAAAGCCGATGGCTGCAATCTGAAGCTGGCTCCTCCTAGCGCGGTTTCTTGAGCCTCTCGTAATCTGCGACCAGTTGTTTCATGATTTTATCCGCGACATCCGCGCTGGCACCGCGAAATTTCGCGCCGTTGCTTTCCTGCGTGGTCGACCAGATCACGTCCCCCTCTTTATTGACCAGCCGGACCGTTGCCAGGGCTTCGTGTCTCCGTTCTTTACTGCTTTGCGATTCGTTCTCACCGATGCCGAGGCTTAGAGCGCGACTGGTGCGGTCCGAGACGCTGCCTCCCGCGCCGTTGAAGCGCGATCCGGAACTGTTCGCCGAACTTCCAGAGGCGCCGGCGCGCATGTTGACGCCATCCGAGGAGGAAAAAGCGTCGGTGAAAATCAGGTCTTCGGCGGCTCCTCGCAGGATCACGTCGGCGCGTTCCTGATTTTCAGTCAACACGAAGAGCTTGGCGCTTTGGAGGCTGCTGATGATCAGGTCGTGCATCTGGGCGGCGGTTTCGCCCCCTGTGAGCCGGTCCACGTACACGCGCTTGATGGTGAGAAGTTGGCCCGAAAGGCTGTCCGGCTGCGCCTGAAAGCCGAGCAGCAATAGAAAAACGATCATCCTTTCCCTGCCTTTCTGGCTTCTTCGTCCTGATACTGGATTCTCAAACCGGTTCGAGCCTCGAGACTGACTAGCGCGGACCGAATCCCGTTTTTGTCGACCCGGAACACCAGCGCCTGATGGTGGCCGTCCTCGTCGATGTATCCAACACTTAGGAAATGCTTGCGGTTCTTGCTCAGCAGGAACATGGGCGAAATGACCACCGCCATGAGCAACCGGCGATCCACCTTCTGACCATATTCGAGCAGATCGATTTTGTCGTAAGCCACCCGAAGCTGAGTCTTTTTCGCATAGAAAGCGAAGTAATTCTGGTCGGAAATGTTGATGGCCCCGGACGCGCCGCTTTCCAGCTTTGTAGCCGTGCCGCCGACATATTCGGCCCGGCTTTGGGCCGATAACCCCCAGACGAGGGGGATTGCGAGCAATAGAATCCTCACGTTAGATAGTGAGCCGAACGCGCTATATTTCTCACGCGCTATCCTGGAAATCTAATGCAGCAGGAAGTTGTTGAAGCCGAAGGCCACTTGATCGATTCGCACCTCATGGAGCAGATTTTTGACACGGTGGTGGAACATCGGGGCCGGTTTGAAGTGGAACAATTTCGTATCGGCAAAACCAACGCCGAGCCGTCCTATCTTCGCCTGAAGGTGGAAACTCCGGAACCGTCGGACATGCAGCAGTTGCTGGCGAACTTGTTGCGGCTGGGCTGTTCTCCGTTGGATTCGGGGGACGCGCAGCTTGCAGCGGTCGAACGCGATTGCTGCGCGCCGGAGGATTTTTATTCGACCACCAACCATCGCACGCTGATCCGGCGGGAAGGCAAGTGGATCGAAGTGGAGAACCAGCGCATGGATGCGATGATCGTCGTCATCGACGGCCACGCGGTTTGCCGGCGGCTGCGCGATCTGCGCAAGGGCGATCCGGTGGTGGTAGGGATGCGCGGAATCCGCGTAGTGCCCGAATCGAAAGAACGCGATCGTCTGGCCTTCGCGTTCATGAACACCGACATTTCCTCGGAGCGGCAAGTGGAAACCGCGGTGCGGCAGACGGCCGCATTGATGCGGCAAGCGCGCGAGAACGGGCAGAAAATCATCGTGGTTGCCGGACCGGTGGTGGTTCATACCGGAGGCGCGCGGCCGCTTTCGGCGTTGATTCGACGCGGATGGGTGCAGGCGCTGCTGGCTGGAAACGCCCTGGGTGTCCACGATATCGAAGCGTCGCTGTTGGGAACCTCGCTGGGCGTCCGGCAAAGCGACGGTCGTCAGGAGGAGCACGGCCATCGCAACCACATGCGCGCGATCAATGCGATCTATTGGGCGGGCGGGATCGCGCAGGCTGTAGAGAGCGCGTGCTTGAAGAGCGGCATCATGTACGAAACGGTGAAGGCCGGCGTACCCTTCGTTCTGGCAGGAAGTCTGCGCGACGACGGACCGCTGCCGGACACGATCACGGACATGAATCGAGCGCAGGACGCCTACGCGGAACAGTTGAAAGGCGCGGGACTGGTGCTGTGCCTGGGGTCGATGCTGCATTCGATCGCAACCGGAAATATGCTGCCGAGCTGGGTGAAGATCGTGTGTGTGGACATCAACCCGGCGGTCGCCACCAAGGTGAGCGATCGAGGCACAGGGCAAGCAGTGGGCGTGGTCACCGATGTCGGGCTGTTCCTGGACCTGCTGGATCGCGAATTGGAATCCAAATGAAGCGGCAATATAGCGACGAACACGCAGTGGCGGGCGTCCACGCCAAACTCCCGAAGATCGAGACCTGGCCGAATCAGTACCGCACCGGATACGAGATCGAGATTGCGATGCCGGAATTTACGTCGGTATGCCCCAAGACCGCGCTGCCCGATCACGGCACGCTGATTCTGCGCTATGTTCCAGACAAGCTGTGCCTGGAGCTGAAATCGCTCAAGATGTATACGCTCGCGTATCGCAATCTGGGGATTTTTCAGGAGAACGTAGTGAACCGGATGCTGGCTGACGTGGTCAAAGCGGCGCGGCCGGTTTCCGCGACATTGACCGGGGATTTCGCGCCGCGCGGCGGCATTTCGACCAAGATTACAGCCAACTGGAGCCGCAAACGTGCTCGATGAAGAATTGACGGCAGCGATTCGCGAAGTGCGCGAGCGCGTAAAAGCGCGGCATCCGGAAGGATCGCTGGGTTTGTCGGGCGTTCATGCTCCGGATCTGACGCCCATGGTTCACGCGCGCGACGCAGCGGAGGCGAAAGTCGCGGCGATCGGCACGGTGAATCCGCGGCCGCCGGGATTGAAGAACTCAGTGGTGCAGTTCTTCAAGCGCAACATCGCGCGCGCCCTCGACTGGCACGTTCGCGAGCAGATCGAGTTCAACCGCGCCTCCATCGCCTGCGTGCATGCGTCGATGGAAGCCTTGGCGGACACGGGGCGGGCGCTTGCGGCGCTGGCGGCGCATCATCAGCAGCTTCGCGACGACATGGTGAAGGCCTACGAAAAGCTGCGCGACGACGTGTTTCGCGAAATGGCCGGACTGTACCGCGAAGCGCAGGAGCTGAAAGACATCCGGCTGCACTGGGCGCAATGGCGGGTGGGGTTCGAGGATCGGCGCGACGCAAGCGAGATCCACATGCTGCGCACGATTAGCGAATTGCAGGGCGCTTTTCAGCATCGCGTGACGCTGCTGGAAGCGAGCTTTCGCGAACTGGCCAAACAGCAGCATACGCAGTTCAACACTGCGCTGGAGCAGAACACGCTGGACGTCCAGAAACGGCTGTGGCGCGATCTGGAAACGATTCGCGGCGAGTACGAAAAGCTGATCCATCACGAGTTGAAGCTGATCCGGCAGAAAGCGTCGATCGCGCCGACCGCTGCGCCGATGCAAGGCTCGCCAGGCCCGCAGGTCAACATCGACTGGTTCCGTTTCGCCGATGTTTTCCGCGGTTCGGAAGAGCGAATTCGAGAACATCAGAAAATGTACGCCGGTAAATTCGCGGGCGCAGCCGACCTGTTGGACGTCGGCTGCGGACGCGGGGAATTTCTGGAAGTCGCGCAGGAGGCAGGCATAGCGGCACGCGGGATCGATCAAAGCGACGAATGCGTCGCGATCTGCCGGTCCAAGGGCCTAAAGGCGGATCGCGCGGAACTGTTCGAACATCTGGATAGCCTGGCGGATCAGTCGTTGGGCGGCGTGTATTGTTCGCAGGTGGTGGAACATCTTCCGCCGGAGCGGCTCCCGGATTTGATCAACTTGCTGGCTAAGAAAATGACGCGCGGAGCGCTGCTGGCGATTGAAACTCCGAATCCGGAATGTCTGGCGATTTTCGCGACGCACTTCTATCTCGATCCGACCCACACGCGTCCAGTGCCGCCTCCGCTGCTGCGGTTTTATATGGAAGAAGCGGGGTTCGTCAACATCGAAGTGGTGCGACTGGCGCCCGCGGTAGAGACCATGCCGTCGCTCGCGGAATTGCCTGCAGCGGTGCGGGAATCGTTTTTCGGCGGGCTGGATTACGCGATTTTCGGGCGTAGAGGATAAGATTTACCGCCGCCTGCCGGCAACGGACCGTGATCATGTGGAGCTATCGCAGGCTCCAGAAAGGTCCTGTCAATTCTAAGCCGGTGAGGACGCCTTGGGCTTCGTCCGGCGTGAAGCGGCGCCAGTCGGGGTTCATTTTGTTGCTGTACCATCTCTGGGCGAGGCGCCACACGTTTTCGATGGTTAGGGTCGCGCCGCGCGGCTGGCTCCAATGCGCGCACCAGCGATCGATGTGTTCTTCATCACGGAAGAGCAGCATGGTCCGTCAGGTGAACACGATGTTGTCCCACCACTGGCGAGCGGGGAGGGCGAAATGGACCAGGCCAGTATGCGCGAGCGGCGCGCCATCGCGCACTTCCACCGACATGCCCTCGCCGCAGCACGGGCACGACGTTTCGATGGAACCGTCGGTCTTTAGCATTCCGATTATTCCGAAGGCATCCCATGCACAGGGGGCAAAGAACGATTGCGAGCGCGCGTGGACGACGTAAGGGGTGGGCACCGCCGAGAGCGGTGCGGCGAACAGGATTTCACGGCTTTCAGGCTGGAGCGCGAGGGTGCGGGTGGAGGCGAGCCGCTCCAGCGACGCGCGTATCTCATCCACCGCGACACCCATCGTTTCGGCGAGCGCGGTGGCCGAGGGCGCACGGCCTGTGCTTATGAAATCCCGATAAATCTGTACACGAACATCGGCATCGCTCATGATCGAATCCTTCGGTAGAGATCGGCTTGTTGGGCTGCAATCGAATCCCAATCGTACAATCGCTCGGCGGTGGCGCGGGCCTGGTGTTCCAGGGCGATGCGATCGGCGGGACTATCCAATAGACGCGCGATGTCGGCGGCCATTTCTTCGGGAGAATGGGCCACGATGACATCGCGTTCGACTTCGAGGCCGTGGATGCCGGCGGATGTCGAAACGATGGCCTTGCCCATCGCCATCGCCTCCATGATCTTGATATTGGTCCCCGCTGACGCGACCAGCGGCGCGATCACGACGGTTGCACGGCGATAGGCCGGCCGCACGTCGGAGACGAAGCCTTCGATCTCGACTCCGGGATGTTGCAGATCCCAGAATCGCTCGTGCCGCATGCCGGCGATAACGTGCAGCGTTACGTCCGTAAGGCGTGGAAAAACATCGCGAAGGAAAAACTCGACGGCGAGGACGTTGGGCCGATGCGCGAACGATCCGATGAAAAGCAGCCGCCGAGGCTCGGGCGGATCGAGCGAGGACTGGAAGCGTTCGAGATCGACTCCGTTGGGAATGACCATGGAGCCGGAGACGCCGCGCTGATCTTTTTCCGACATGACCACTACGCAATCCACGCGTTTCCAAGCCTCGCGCTCGAAGGTCAGCCAGCGCTCATACTGACGGCGCGTCTCCCAGTCCTCATTCTGCGCGAGCATTTGCGCGTACAGATCGTAGGTGATGTCGTGCTCGACCAGAATGGTTTTCGCAGGCGCGCAATCGGGCGCGTATTGAGCCATCTGCGTGAATTCAAGCTGCGCGATTGCCGGCCGCCATTTCTGGACGGTCTGGCGCAGCACGGCGTGGAAGGACGGCGCATCGAATTCTTCGACCGTGTCGGGACGCGGCGACGAAGGAATGGCGTGGGTGCCGGGCCGGCGGACGATGACGACTTCGACGCAGATGTCGCGCAGTTCTGCCGGGACCGGGTGTTGTTCTTCGACGAAGGCGACCAGCACCAGATCGAAATCGCGGGCGGCGCGGCGCATCAGGTTATAAATCCGAACCGCGGCGCCGTGGGCGAGCGGAAACGGCAAGTACGGGCTGGCAATCAGGATAATCGGTTTTTCCGAACGTGACCGGCCGGGGAACACGGAGATGTCCCCTCGGACCAATTCGAGAAATCCGATAGGACCGTCGTCGTGTGCGGCGGTCTTTTGCTGGGCGGCGAAGGTGAGCGCATCGACTTTCTTAAGCAGGTTCAGACGAACGACGTTTTCGCGCCACAGGCGGCGAAAGGTTTCACGATCCTCGATGGCCCGGGCGAGGAAGCGGATGTAGTTGAACTCCAGGGCGCGGTCGAGTTCCTGCGAAGTGAAGTAGCGTGAAGTAGTGGCTCGATGCAGATGCAGCACGCGAGCGCCAGCGCAATACACGCTAGGCCAGCCGCGTTGCCACGCGCGCAAGCCGAGATCGAGATCCTCGACGTATGCAGGTGTGTAAACCTCGTCGAATCCGCCGAGTTGCGCGAGTTTCGAAGCGTCATAGAGAGTACAGCCGCCGCTTCCATAGAGGACGTAAGTGAGGTCCTCGCCTTCGAGCGGCTCTTCGCAACGTACCGGAAAATCGGTCAGGGAGCGCGGTACCGGCATCGCGGTCTTGCCGGTTTCTTCACGACGTTGGCCCGATGGAAAAAAGATCTGCGCGGTGGAGGCGAACAGGCCTGGAACCTGGTCGAAGGATCGTCGGAGCGCCGCGAGAAATCCAGGCTCGACCAGCATATCGTTGTTCAAGACGCAGACATGCGAGTAGCGCGCTCGAACGATCCCGCGATTGACAGCGCTCGAAAACGACAGAGGCTCGGGGTGCTGCTCGACGATGACGGAGGGAAAATCGGCCTGAAGAAATTCAGTGGTGCCGTCGTTCGATCCATTGTCGATGACGATGATTTCGCCGGCGTCGTAGATGCGAGGAAGGCAGCGATCGAGCAGTTCGCGTCCGTTGCGCGAAGGAATCACGACGGAGATTCCTTCGGGCTTGGGCGGTGGAGGCGTTGCTAAAGGCGCCTTATTCCCGCGCGCCGGCAATCGACCTCGTAACAGCGCGAGGCGGTACCAGATGGGCCTGCGAAATTCGCGCGGATGCGCGATGCGCCAGAATTGCGTGTAGATCCAGCCGCCGGGATTGAGTTGCCAACGCAGGAAGTTCTTCGTTCTCCATGCCAGGTGACCGAACATGGATGGCAAGCTGCGAGGGCGCAGCATGAAGTGCTCGCCCGTTTCGTTGAAGGCCAGGAAATAGAAAGGCGCGATGCTGAATCCAACCAGCCGAATCGGCCAGTAGGGGACGCGAGGTTCCAGAATCACGGCGCAGATTCGGATTTTGCGGTCGCGAAGTTTCCAGCGGATCAACGCGCGATTTTCGAGCCAGGATCGCTTGACGTGATACGGGATCCATTCACCTTCGGAAGGCGGAAATTCCGAAACGACAATCAGCGGCAAATCAGGAAAGATGGGTTTGAGTCGCTCGAGGGCGAGCGCGATAACGGCTTCCGATCCGGAAGCGAATAATACCTTGACCGCGGGTTTCAAATCAGCTCAGGCAGCTCGAAGCGCCACGTGCCGGATTGATAATCGCTCCACAGGGAGAGCGCCTGCATGCAGAACGCCGTCGAAACCGGGTTCATGAAAGGAAGCATTTCGCCGCCTTTTTTTCCGAACCAGAAGCCGCCGCGCAGACGGGGATCGTTCGAACTGCATTGATATGCTGCCGCGCGGTCCGCCTCCTCGCTCCCGGCGCGCTGGTCCAAATCCATGATTTCCATGTGATGCGCGATCAATCGGATTCGCAGCAATTGCGCGCTCACATCGCTGCGTTCGAATCGCGGTGAAATTTCGCGGAGGAGCGTGGCCACTCGATGAATACCGTGGCGCAGAGTGTCACGGACATCGTCGCGATCGGCTGCGTACAACAACGCTTCCAGAAAATAGCAGTACGCATGCAGACGGTCCATAATTCCATCGCGGTCGCCGCCGTCGAGAAACGACTCGTGATTTGCAAGCGTCCAGTTCAGCATCGATTCGAAGACTCGGGCTCCAGGATCGCCCCCGGCTGCCAGCCAGGCCAATGCGGATTTCAACTGGTAGCATCCTGGAGATCGCGACCAGCGCGGCTCATAAGGAACGGGCTGTTTTTCAGGAAGGGTGATGATGGGATGAAAGACGCCGTCGCCCATAAAATCGAAGGCGAGCGACAGTGAGGCCTCAGTGGCGCGCTCGAGGAATCGCTGATCGCCGGTGGCGCGATGAACCGAGAGAAGTCCACGCGCGATGATGCCGGTGTCGAAAAAATACGAATGCGGCGATCCCGGCTCGAACGGAAAGGCGTGCGCCGAAGCGTCCCACGCATCGTTGGTCAAATAGGACGCAGCGCGAGTTGCCTCGTCGATCGCGCCCAGATAGGCGAGCGTGCTGGCTGCGTAGCCGGTGATCTCGGTCGAAACGGGAGCGTTCTGACACCGATCGGAACGGTAGTATCGTGCGACGCCGCCACTTGGTTCCTGAATCCCGGAGTGGAGAAACCAGCAGCGCGCCTGTTCGAGAATGGGGCTCAACTCTCGATTGTATAATGTGAGCGGCTATGCGCTGGTGGACGCCCGCACTTTTCCTGATGAGCGTAGCGTCACACGCGCAAACCGTCATGATGCCCGGCGTGGTACGCGGCAAGCTGGTTTCCTGGAGCGGATCGATTCGAGCCGGCGAAATTCAGGTCATCAATTCCGAGGGCGTCTGCTCCTGTCTGTTCGATGGGCGCACCTATTTCGAGCGCGAGCACCAGACCATCGCTGTTCGGGGTCTGGAGCCGGGCGATCCGCTGGAAGTTGTAGCCGATCGCAAACTCGGATCGACGGCTTGTTATGCCCGCACGGTGCACGTCGTTTCAGCGCATGCGCAGTTATACGTGCCGGGAGTGCGGCCTCCGTTGCGCATGAGTCCGAGTCCCACGGAAGCATTTGCTCCCCGCGGTGATTTCGCATTCGGCGGACGCGTGGTGCGGGGCGATGCGAGGAACCTCACGCTGATGACGCGCAGCGGCGAAATTCACCTGGTGCTTCGACCGGACACACACTATCTGGGCGGCGGTCTGAGCCTGGATCGATGGTCGCTCGTGGTCAATACACATGTCTTCGTGCGCGCGGGGCGCGACGTGGACGGGTTCCTGGAGGCTTATCGGATCGTTTGGGGAGCGATGCTCGCGGTGCCATGAGTCCACATGCATCATTTGCGCGCGGCTACGGCTGACTCGCGAATATCTTTTAGAATGATCTGCCACGGCGCGTAGCCTCGGCTCGCGGAATAAGCGTCGTCTTCGAAACAGAATGCGGCATCGATGCGAGAGCCGGGCAGAAGCTCGCCGGCGCGATCGGCGAAGTTCCAGGCTTTGGCGCGATGGATCCGGCCTTGGGATTTCAAACGGACGAACACGTGCCGTTCGTTGCGAATATCCGGCGGTGCGGCGACCTCGACTTCGCGGACCGCAAATACCGGAGAAGGATTGGCGAAGCCGAATGGAGCCAGGTTGAGAATCTCGGCGACGGATTCGTCATCGATCTCGCGAAAATCAATTTCCGATTCGATTTCGAGCGCGGGCACGAAATCCGCCGCAGTTAATAGCGTTGCAGCGTGAGCGCGGAAGCGTTCGCGAAATTCGTCCAGGCGCGAGGAAGCGAAAGTAACGCCCGCGGCCTGACGATGGCCTCCGAATTTGGTGAACAGCTCGGGCATGGCTTCGAGCGCGTCGAGCAGATGAAACGCGCGAATACTGCGTCCCGATCCCTGGGCGATTCCGTTTTCGATCCCCAGCACAAAAGCCGGGCGATGATATTTTTCGACCACGCGGCTGGCCACGATCCCCACCACGCCGCGATGCCAGCCCTCGCCCGCGAATACCAGCGCGGCGTCGTGATCGGTGACCGGCTGTTCCAGGCATTGCTCGAAGATGGCGCGAGCGATTTCCTGCTCGGTCTGCTGGCGGTCCTGGTTCAGATCGTGAAGCTGCGCGGCGAGCGCGGTGGCGCGAGCCTGGTCCTCGGTGAGGAACATTTCGATGACGTCGCTGGCGCTGGCCATGCGGCCGGCGGCGTTGATGCGCGGCGCGACGCGAAACGCGATTTGACCAGCGCTCGGCGTGGCACCTTCGGCCAGCCCGGAAACGTCGAGCAAAGCGCGCAGGCCAACGTTGTTCACCTGGCGCAATCCGGCGAGCCCCAGCTTCACGATCGCGCGATTTTCTCCGGTCAGCGGGACCACGTCGGCCACAGTCGCGATGGCGACCAGCTTCAGCAGCGACGAGACCAGGCGTTCACGGCGCGCCCGCTCCCAACCCGAAGCCGCGATCACCGCGTCCATCAGCTTCAGGGCGACGCCCGCGCCGCACAGATTTTTTTCGGGATACGGGCAGTCCAAACGATTGGGATTCAGCACCGCCACGGCGGGCGGGAGTTCGGCTTCGGGTAGATGATGATCGGTGACAATCACGTCGATACCGAACGCGGCGGCATGCCGCACGACATCGTTGGCGCGGATCCCGGTATCGACACTGACGATCAGCTTGACGCCGCGCGCGGCTGCTTCTTCGACTACCTCGCTCTTCATCCCATATCCGTCGCGAAGGCGGTGGGGGACGTGAAACGAAGTGATTCCACCGAGCAGATCCAGGCCTTTCTTCAGAATGACCACGGCACTGGTGCCATCCACATCGTAATCGCCGTAAAGCAGGATTGGCTCTTGATGCTCGATCGCGTGACGAAGGCGGGCGACGGCCTCGGTCATGCCGGCGAGCAGGTAGGGATCGTGCAAGTCGGCCAGAGTAGGATTCAGGAATCGGCGGGCGTCTTCGGCGTCTTGAAATCCGCGTGCGCAGAGGACGCGTGCGGCAGGAGCGTGGATTTTCAATGCCGATGCCAGCGCGTTGACAACGCTTGGATCGGCCGGCGTAGTGATCCAGTTCATTTAATTCTTCGAAAAATAACCACCACCGAGCGGTTCGTCGTCATCCACGTTTTCGTAGGCGTCGTCGATCCGGTCGAGCATCTCGCTCAGATCCTCGTACCACTCGGTCACCAGGTCGAAAATGAAAACTCGGGGCGCGATGTCGAAGGAGATCTGGATTTGGCAGGTGAAGCCGGTGTAGGCGCGCATCTCGCGGAGGCGCTGCTCGATAGCGCGGCGTTCTTCCCGCGACAGGCTGGAGTTTTCCAATCGCCCCAGCGCGTCATCGACGATTTCTTCTGAAAACTCGTTGGCGTACAGTGTCACCATGCGCACGCCCGCGGCTTCGGCAGCCGCAAGGAAATTTTGGTAGCCGGGATGCCGGGCGGTGTCCCAGTAGACGGCGGGAGCTTCCTCGCCACCGCGCGGAATCCCATGAAAAACAGAAATGCCGCGCGATTCCAGGTGATCCTGAATTTCAGAGCGCAACGTGTCCAGATTGGATTTCATTTTCGATCGACCCGGGGGGAATGTACCAAACTACCATGTTGAACCAACACGTAAATGCACTGGCCGCGTCATCCTTTTCCGAGCCGCCGCGTCCATGTTGATATTACATGCACTTAGCGGTGACATTAGCGCGTCCGCCTGTAACCTTAGGCCGGTCCCGATCCATCATTAATACGAGCGATTACTAATCGCACAATCAAAGAGAGGACATAACATGAAGAATCGTTTAGTTTTGTTGTTTGCGATGTTCGCGCTGGTGAGCATGGTGGCTTTGGGCGCCGACGTTTCCGGCAAGTGGATGAGCGAGGCGACCGGCAAAGGTGGACCGCAGACGTTCACGCTGAAGCAGAGCGGATCCAGCTTAACGGGCACGGTGGACGCCGGACGCGGCGGACCAGCCGATATCTCGAATGGCAAAGTCGACGGCGACAACGTGTCGTTTGAAGTGACGCGCGATATCCCAGACAAGGGGAAGTTCACGACGAAGTATGTGCTGACCGTTTCCGGCAGCACGATGAAGGGTACCGGCGATAACGGGCGAGGCCCGCGCGATATCACTTTAACCAAGCAGTAAGTTTTCGATTTACGAGGCACGCTGGCGCGGGAGGTTGGTTATTTCTATCTCGAGAAATCTTCTAAGCGTCGGCGTGCTCGCCGTTTTGGCGTACGGACAAAACGGTCAGGTCAAGTCCGAAGGCCAATCCATCCCGGGCGCGGCCGTTAAAGCGACCCAAGGCGATCGCATTCTCCTCACAGTCACGGACGACTCCGGTGCGTTCCACTTCGACGGGATGACGCCGGGCGCATGGATCGTTGAAGTCGATCTATTCGGCTTCGATCATGCGCGCAAAGAAGTACAGATTCCCTCCAAAATCGATTTCACTCTTCAGCTTCGCGACCGGATCAGGCAGGCGCAGCGCGGCCAGCAGCCGGCTGAGGATACCGGCACTGACACGCAGCCCATGAGCGCTGCGAACTCCGAGCCTCCAGCGATACCACAAGTGGGCGCGGAGGCGTCCAACGAATCGCTACTGGTCAATGGCAGTGTGAGCCCGGGTCTGCAGACCACAGCCGCGGATATGCGGCCCGACGACATGCGTCTCGGCCAGTTCGGCCCTGGATTTCAGGGAGGCCCCGGAGGACCGGGTGGCAATGGCGCTGGTCCAGCGGCGCAGGCTCCCGGCGGCGGGCCCGGAGCGTTTGGCGGAGGACGAGGTGGGGGCGGATTCCCAGGCGGTGGCGGCGGTGGTTTCGGCGGGCGTGGAGGCGGCGGCCCCGGTGGACGAGGCCCAGGTCGAGGTGGGCCACGCGATCGCAACGGAAATCCCGCGTTTATCGGGAATCGTGCGCGCGGCGCCAACAACCGCATCACCGGTTCTTTGTACTATCAATTCGGAAATTCGGCGTTGAATGCGCGGCCGTTTGCGGTGAACGGAATCGAGGAGCCGAAGGCCGCCTACGCGCAGAATCGTTTCGGATTCTCGGCCGGAGGTCCGCTATTCGTTCCCAAGCTGTTCGACTGGTCCAAGGTTTTCTGGTTCATCAACTATCAGGGAAATATTTCTCGCAATGGAGTCGACCAGGCCTTGTCACTGCCGACGGCGGCCGAACGCGGCGGCGATTTCTCAGCCCTGCTGCCGAACACGGTGATCTATCCGCATGGCTCGAACGTCCCGTATCCGAACAACGTAATCCCGCTGAACGATCTTGCGGCCAACGCCAAAATCGCGAGCGGTCTGCTGCAATACCTGCCGCTTCCCAACCAGCCCGGATTGTTGACGCAGAACTACCGGCTGATCGTGTCGAATCCGGTGAACACGCAGAGCCTGAACACGCGACTCAATACCAACCTGACGCAGAAGGACACGCTTGCGTTCACGTTCAACTGGCAGAAGCGTTCTAACCAGACACATCAGGATTACGGCTGCTGTGATTCGGTGGACGGGCAGGGAATCAATACAAACATCAACTGGAGGCACCGGCTGGGGACGCGAAATTTCAACAACGTCACGGTGAATTTCAATCGCAACACCAGCACGGGAGTTCCATTCTTCGCCGACGGAACCAACGTCGCCGCAGCATTGGGGATCCTGGGGACATCGCCCAATCCGTTGAACTACGGGCCGCCCACGTTGAGTTTCACCAACTTTTCCAGTCTCAGCGATACGACGGCGTCGCACACCGCGGTGGAGAATTTCGGAATCAACGACAACCTGCAAATTCACAAAGGCAAGCACAACTGGAATTTCGGCGGCGGAGTGACGCACTATCTGAACAACACCGTAACCGATCAGAACGGGCGCGGATCGTTCAGCTTTTCAGGATTGTCGACGGCCTTGTACAGTTCGAGCGGCCTGCCGGTTTCAGGAACGGGCTACGATTTCGCAGACTTTCTGCTGGGCTTGCCCGAGACCAGTTCCGTCCGCTACGGCGATTCGGCGATGTACTATCGCAGCAACGCGTTCAATGCCTTCGTAGTGGACGACTATCGCCTACGCACGGGGCTGAGTTTGAATCTCGGACTTCGGTGGGAGTACTTCGAGCCGTGGCATGAAAAATACGGGCATGCTGCCAATCTGGATATCGCGCCGAATTTTGCGGCGGTCGCTCCGGTGCTTCCCGGGCAACCCGGACCGCTTACTGGCGCGATGTTTCCGGCGTCGCTGATCCGTTCGGATAAAAACAATTTCGCGCCGCGTCTGGCCCTCGCGTGGAAACCCTGGACCCGCGGCAAGACCCTGATTCGCGCCGGTTATGGCTGGTATTACAACCCGAGCCAGTATAACCAGTTCATGAATCGCCTGGGCGCGCAGCCTCCGTTTGCGATCACCAACAGCGTGACCACCAGCGCGGATAACCTCCTCTCGCTGGCAACCGGCCTGGTGGCCGTGCCGGTCGGCAAGACGGTGACGAACACGTACGCGGTCGCGCTGAATTACCTGACCAGTTATGCGCAGACCTGGAATCTTTCGATTCAGGAAGATCTGCCCAAGCGCTGGGTAGGAGAGATCAATTACTCCGGGACCAAGGGCACGCGGCTGGATATCTCGCAGGCGCCCAATCAGGCTCCGCTGGGCTCGGCGCTCACCGCGTATCAGCGGTTGCCGATCGCCAACATCGGCAACTTCACTTTCGATTCGCCGGAAGGCAATTCGATTCTGCACTCGATGCAGGCGCGGCTGACGCGGCGTTTCCAGCGCGGAATTTCAACCAACCTGTTCTATACCTTCTCGAAATCGATTGACGATATTGCGCTGGCGCAAAATTTCTACGATCAATCCGCCGAGCGCGCGCTGTCGAATAATAATCACACTCACGTGGTCACGGCGAACTGGGTGCTCGCGTCGCCGGTGGATGCCACGCGCGGGTTCCTGTCGCATCCGGCGTGGGTGGCGAAGGCTTTAAAAGACTGGACGCTTTCGGGCAGCTTGACCGCTCAAACCGGCGCGCCGCTGACCGCCACCGTGATCGGCAACCGCGACGGTACTGCATCCATTGCGGCGCTGCGTGCCAATGCGACGGGATTGCCGGAGGATGCGGGGTCGGGCTATTTCAACTTGGGGGCGTTTGCCTTGCCCCCGGCGGGAACGTTCGGGACCGCGGGACGAAACACGATCACCGGCCCGGGGATGTGGAACGCGAACCTGTCGCTGGCGCGCAGTATCAATCTGCACTCGGAGCGGCGGCGCCTGGAAATTCGTTTCGACTCGAACAACACGTTGAATCATGTGAATCCGTCGGGGCTGGTGACGGTTGTCAATTCGAGCCAGTACGGGTTGATCACTGGCGCAGCGCAGATGCGTCAAATCTCGGCGACAGTGAGGTTGAGGTTCTGATGAAAACAGATCTCACGCAAAGACGCAAAGGCGCAAAGGGAAAACAATCGCCGCGAAACTTTGCGTCTTTGCGTCTTTGCGTGAAATATTTTGCTTTCGGGTTTGCTCTTCTCGCCCAGGACCCCACCTTCAAATCGAATACGCGCCTGGTAATCGTCGATCTCGCCGCCCGCGACAAATCCGGCCGCCCGATCACTACGCTCAAGAAAGAAGACGTCCAGGTCTACGAAGACGGCGTCCGCCAGGATATTTCGATTTTCGAATTACAGAAGCTCGATGGTGAACCACTCGCGCCGGTCTCGTTCGCCACGCGCGCTCCAGGCACGGTCGAGGAGAAATCTCCCCCCAAGGCAGTGGTCGCGCCGGCGGCGAATCAGGCGATCCGCTATCAGGACAAGCGGCTGCTGTGCATGTTGTTCGACATGACCTCCATGCAGCCGCCGGAGCAGGTGCGCGCGCAAGACGCGGCAGTCAAGTTTCTGCAAACCCAGATGACCTCCTCCGATCTGGTCGAGATCATGACATTCACCACCAAGCTGAATGTGGTTCAGGAGTGGACCGACAACCGCGACAACCTGATCACTACGATCAAGAAGCTGACGCTTGGCGAAGGCGCGGACCTGGCCGATATGGCGAGCACGTCAGCCGACGAGGGCGACGACAGTGGGAGTTTTGCCGCCGATGAGACCGAGTTCAACATCTTCAACACGGATCGAAAGTTGACCGCTCTGGAGGATGCTGCCCGCAAGCTCGGCGTGTTTCCGGAGAAAAAAGCTCTGATTTATTTTTCAAGCGGGATCGGGAAAACCGGCGTCGAAAATCAATCCCAGATCAAAGCAACCACCAACGCAGCCAATCGAGCCAACGTCTCGTTTTACCCGGTGGACGCGCGCGGTCTGGTCGCGCTGGTTCCCGGCGGCGATGCTTCGCAGGCCTCCCCGCGCGGTACCGGCATTATCACCGGTTCGAAACAACAGAGTCTGCGCAACAGCCTGAACGACTCACAGGAAACGCTGGTGACGATCGCTTCGGATACCGGCGGGAAAGCCATGCTCGACACCAACGATCTAACCATGGGTATTCGCCAGGCGCAGGAGGATCTCAACAGCTACTACATCATCGGTTACTACAGCAAGAATGAAGCCGACGACGGCAAGTACCGCCGCATCGATGTAAAGCTTGCGTCGAAGGATCTGGCGGCGAAGCTCGATTTCCGCAAAGGATACTACGCTTCGAAAGTGTGGGCGAAGTTCAACACCTCGGACAAAGAGCGGCAGCTTGAAGAGGCGCTGACGCTGGGCGATCCGGTGAACGATCTTCCCTTGGCTCTGGAAGTCGACTATTTCCGCGTGGCCAAAGACCGCTATTTCGTGCCCATTTCGGTGAAGATTCCAGGATCAGCCGTGGGGCTCACGAAGAAGGGCACCAAGCAAACGGCGGATCTCGATTTTATCGGTCAGGTCCGCGATGCCACCGGAAAACTGATCGGCGGCGTGCGCGATAACATCACGGTGAAACTGGACGAACAGGCCGCGTCGAAGATCGGGCAACGCCATCTCCAATACGACGCCGGTCTGACGCTGAGCCCCGGAACGTACAGCTTGCGATTCCTCGCGCGCGAAAATCAGAGCGGCAGAATGGGAACGTTTGAGACGAAATTCGTGGTCCCGGATCTGAATAGCGGCGGAAAACTGCGCCTCAGTTCAGTTATTTGGAGCAATCAGAAGGAAGCCGTGAGCGCCGCCGTCGGTGCGGCCGAAACCAACAAGAAGCTGCTGGCGGCGAGCCCACTAGTGCAAGGCGATCAGAAAATCGTGCCGAGTATCACGCGCGTATTCCGGAAAGACCAGACCATGTACGTCTATTTCGAGGTCTACGATCCGGCACTCGATCCCGACCGCAAGTTGCCCAGCGTCACGGCGCAAATCGAATTGCTTTCGGGCGCGCGGCCGGTATACAACTCGGCGCCTGTCCGATTGAACAAACTCGCGACTTCCAGGCCCGGCGTCGCGCCGTTCGCATTTCAGATTCCGCTGGCAAAGCTTCCACCCGGTCAATACACTTCTCAGGTGACCATTATTGACGAGACTGGCCGCAAGTTCGCGTTTCCGCGGAATGAGGTGGTCTTGCTCTCGGACAATATTTCACTACCGCCGCAGAAATAACTCTGCGGCCTGCGAAAAAGTGATCGGCTGGGTCAGCCCATGTAGTGGACGCCCACCATCACCGCACCGAACACTGCGGCGCCGGCCAGCGCATACAGCGCGTATTTCATCATGCGCGCCTGCGGGCTGGAGACCCGATCTTCATCTTTCCTGATTTGCTCGTCGAGGCTGTCAAACATTGGAACCTCCTGACTAAATCGTAAAAGGACTACTATCCCAGTTACGGGGATTATAGACCCAATCCACCGGGAAGGGAAGGCCCTGGGTTGGCCCATGGTCCGCAAGCCCCCTGCCTGCCGTCACGCCCTTGTAATTCAAGCCAATCCGCGATATAGTCTCACCCAACGCAGTTCGCCGTCGAGCTGCTCTTCCAGGTCGAGGTGAAATCAGCTTAGGGGATCAAACGATGCGTTCATTTTCCAGATGGCATATTCTATGCGCCGGCATGTTGTTCGCCGGCGTTTCGTGTTTTTCCCAGGGTTCTTCCACTGCATTCTCGGGTTCGGTTTACGATTCGAGCGGCGCGGTCGTGGTCGGAGCCAACGTAACCGCTCTGAACGACGCGACCGGAGTACCGCTCAAACAAGTCACCAATAATGCCGGCCTGTTCTCCTTTCCGTCGGTGGGTATCGGCACCTATACGCTCACCATCGAAATGAGTGGATTCAAGACGGTTCGCCGTACGGGCATCACTCTGGTCGTCGGCACGCCGGCCGTAGAGAACATCACGCTGGAGCTTGGCGACACTCGCGAAGTGGTGAAGGTGGAAGCCTCGGCCGCGCCGGTCAACACCGCGACCGCGACGCTTGGAAACGTGGTGGAGCATCAGGCCGTCGCATCTCTTCCCCTCAACGGCCGGAATCCGCTGAACCTGATCGTGCTGGAGCCGGGCGTTCAACAGAACAGCGGCACCACGCTCACGGTGAACGGCACGCGCTCGATGGCGGGCAACGTGACCATCGACGGCATCGAGGCCAACGAAGCGTCTAATCCCGTCCCCACCAATAACGTATTCCGCATCAATCCGGACAACGTGGAGGAGTTCAAGGTCACGACCAGTAATCCGACCCCGGAAGAAGGCAAGAACTCGGGCCTGAATGTGTCCATCGCCACGCGATCCGGCACCAATGAGTATCACGTCTCCGCGATCGAATATTTTCGCAATCGCGTCCTCAATTCCAATGAGTTTTACGCCAACGCACAGGGAAGTCCTCGCGCTACCATCAACTCGAATCAATACGGGTTCGACGCCGGCGGCCCCATCAAGAAGAACAAGACCTTCGCCTACGGCGCGTGGCAGGGGCAGAAGGTGAATCTGGCGCTGGCGATCGACAAAGCGTTCGGCTCGATTCCGACGGTCTACACGCCACAGGCGCTTTCCGGCGTGTATCGCTACTTTGTACCGAATGCGGCGAGCCCGCTGGTGATCAACGGACAAAAGATCACGCAGAACTCGCCCGCGCTGGTGAACGCGGACGGATCGCTTGCCGCCGGTGTGCGGAATTGCGCGAGTTCCACGGATCTGAACTGCATTCAGACCTACAATATGTACACAAACGATCCGCTACACATCGGCGGCGACCCGGGGGCGCTGAAGTTGCTCCACAGTTATCCCGGCCCGAATAATTTCACGTCCGGCGACGGATTGAACACCGCCGGGTTCTTATGGAACACCCCATACGAGGTCCGTGGCCCCCGCAACCTGGTGCGCGTCGACCACATCATCAACACCTCGAATAGTGTCTACTTCCGCGCGCTGTGGGCGGAAGAGGACCAGCTCAAAGGGGATCCGCTAAACAGCCGCCCCGCGATCTTCCCCGGCTTCCCGCCGCGTGGCGAAGTCTACCGGCCTGCCCAAAACTACGCGTTCTCCTGGCGCACCGTGCTCAACCCTTCCATGGTGAACGAACTTACGGTCGGCTACGCGCGCTTCAAGTTCTATTTCACCTATATCGATTCGAACCCCGATGCCGCAAGCCTTCCGGAGTACACCTTCAACAACGCGACGGTGGCTTATGTCAACCAGCCGCATACCATCCGCTGGCTGAACACTCCGCAGGCCATCGACAATTTTTCCTGGACTCGTGGCGCGCACCAATTGAAATTCGGAGTAAACGCCCGCTTCTATCAGCAGAACAACCAGGGAGGCACGGCGGCCAGCCAGTCGCTGGTGCCGGCGATTTCATTGAGCGCTTCGTTGAATCCGCCGGGAACGGGTTTCAATCTGCCTGCGGTCGGCGCGGGTGGAATTACCTCGACGGATAACACGCGTCTGCTCAGCAGCATCAACGATCTGCTGGGTATCCCCGCGAATCTTAAGAGTGCGTTCCTGGGTAACTTGAATACGGATACCTTTGTCGCCACCAGATCGGGCAATTACTATTCCCTCTGGGACACCGGTGAGCGCCTGAGGCAATATAATTTTTACGGCCAGGACGAGTGGAGGGCGCGAAAGAACCTTACCGTCACCTATGGCGTCCGTTGGGAGATCAATCGCCCCCCGACTGAATCGAGCGAGCCAGTCTTCGTGCCCAACAAGGCAATCGACGGTTCACAAGGCCCGGTGACGTTCGTCAAGGCGGACAGTTGGTGGCAGCGGTCGAATCTCGGCGCATTCGCTCCACGCATCGGCATCAGTTGGAGCCCGTTCCGCGACAACAAGACGGTGATTCACGCGGGGTATGGCATCTCATTCGATCCGATCACCACTTACATGGCCGCAGCGGCGGCGAACTCGCTACCGGGCTTGGCGTATACCTGCACCGCTCCGACGTATGCACCTTCGACGCCCGGTTGCGCCTCGGTTCCCAATGTGCGGCTCTCGCAGGGCTTTCCAAATACGATCCCTCCTCCGACGGGCGTAAAGCCGTCCAGTTTTCTGTCGCCTCCGGCGCAGCTGCTGGGCGCCGCGCCGAACACGGTGGTGCTCGATCCCAACATGAAGCAGGCCACGGTGCACCAGTGGAACGTCTCTATCCAGCGGCAGCTTCCTTACGATATGGTGCTGCAGGTGGCCTACGTTGCGAATCGCGGCGAGCGCCTGTATAGCCAGTTGGACGCGAACCAGATCAGTGCGGCGCCGATTCTGCCGCAGTTCCTCTCGATGCAATCGAACATCGGCAAAGGGTGCAAGCCGGACGGCACCGGTTGTCCTTCAGGCGTTACCGGCCAATCGATCCCGCTGGTCACCAGCGGCATCCTGACCAGCGCGTTCGTCAACTCGTCGACCACCGTCACGGACTTGAATCAAAACGCCGCTGGAAATTTCGCGGGCCGCATCGAGCAAACTACGCTTGCGGCACATTTACGGCCGAACCAGCAGTTCGGCAGTATCATGTTCCTTTCGAACTCCGCCGATTCGGTCTATCACAGCATGCAGACCACCTTGCGCAAGCGCTTCGGCAACGGCCTGCTGTTCAATTTCGCCTATACGTATTCCAAGGTGATCGACGATCAATCCGGCGACCCGATCGTCACCACCTTCACGCCGACTTCGGTTGCCACCATCGACAGCACCAACCTCCGCAATGAACGCGCGCGCGCCGATTTCGATCAGAGGCACGTGGTCATCCTGACGTGGATCTATGAACTTCCCTTCGGAAAAGGCCAGAAATGGATGAGCAACGCGCCCAAGGCAGTCAACGGGATCCTGGGCGGATGGAGCCTCCAAGGCTTCAACAGCAACGCCTCCGGACAGCCGTTCTCCATTACTTCAGGCAGCAAGACGGCGTTCTATTCCACCAGCACCAACTCGCGCGCGGTCATCGTGGGGAACACGCTTCCCAGCGATTCGCTCCAGCCCAAACCGGGCGTAATCGGACCCGTATTTTTCCAGGACCCATCCGCGTTCGCGCTCGCCGCGCCAGGTTCGCCCGGCATGGGGCGGAACATGTTCAACGGTCCCTGGTATTGGGACATGGACGGCGCCATTTCGAAAACCTTCTCGGCTACGGAGCGCGTGAAAATTACGTTCCGCATGGAGGCTTTCAACGCCTTGAATCATGCCAATTTCCGTAAGCTGAGCAACGCGACGGTCGGCTCCAACAGCATCCTGTCGGCGAACTTCGGCCTCGCTGGTAACCAGAGCCTGGCAACCTCAACCTCCACCGCGATCGTCTCTAACGGGGAAGCCTATCGCGTCGCGCAGGCCGTGCTGAAAGTTGCGTTCTAAACCGGCTTGGCGTACTTTGCGTCTTTGCGTGAGAAAAACAGAATCACGCAAAGACGCCAAGCTCGCAAAGTTACGATAATCGGTCCATGAGTCGACTCACCTGGGCCCTCTTGGTCCTTTTCCCCGCACTGCTCTCTCAGCCAAAGAAACCATTCCAATCGCAATCCCTCTCCTCGATCTCCTTCACCGTAAAGAACACCGAGGAGACTGTCGAGATCACCAATGTCGATTTCGAGGTCACCAACAGCGGCGTTCCTGGACGTCCGCCGAAAGAACGGCTCGTGCTTCGGAAGAGCACGCACACCAAATATGGTATCGACGACATCGGTATGGACGCTTCCACGACGGTCGAGGCGTGGCCCCTCGGCTTGGATCTCAAACAGAAGCCACTGTATTCGCTGACCGTAGCCGGTATCGACCCGAGGGTAGTCAACACCGACCTTCTGGTCGTCGCCCGCGGCCTGGAGGAAACCGAATGGTGGACTGTGTACAAGCTGGGCAGCGGCCAGAGGCTCTTCGACACCTACGTCCCCTTACTCCAGTTTTCAATCGCCCGCGATACTGTAACGCAGCGCTACGCCGGTCTTGAAGTGCCCGAAGATGATGTCGCGGACGCGCGCTTGAAGGCTCCCAACGTAGTCGCCCTCATGACTTATGCGACGGCGGACAAAGTCATTCGCGAACTGTTGGTCACTTGCGACGATCCCAAACGCGCACAATTATTGCGATCGTTCGCCGATTCCACGCGGACCATGACGTTTTCCCCCAATAATCTCCGGCTTTCCATCAGCCAGAATTATCCGTCCCCGCCCGCGACGGTGAACCTCATCGTGCCGATCGCAAAAGACGACCTGGACACGGCCCACGCGCAGCTTCCCGCCGGCCTCCACGTGATCGCATGGAAACGGTGAATCGTGGAGCAAGCCGTCAATATCGACCGCTTCCTTTGGTCGCGGCTCAGGGTCGACGCTTGTGATCCTACGCAATGAGCCGCGACCATAGGGAGCGGTGGATGTTGATTTATTCTGCAGTCCTAGCCCAATAAACGCGACGTATGCAACACACCGGTCAGTTGCCGCTCCCGAGCCGCTCTCATCAGCATTGCGACGCGCATCGCTGCGGCTGCCGGTTCCAGCCCCTCCGGGCGGATATTCGACACGCAATTCCGTTCGGCATCCGTCCGTCCGACGCGGGGCGCCCACGTTAGGTAAACTCCAAGGCTATCCGCCGAACTGAGCCCCGGCCGTTCGCCAATCATCACCACGGCAAGTTTCGCGCCGATGCGCTCCCCGATCTCATCCCCGATGGCCACGCGACCTTGTTCCACAATCCACAGCGGAGCGATTTTCCATCCTCCAAGTTGCGCCCGCAGTGCATTTATGAGAGGCATCGCGTGACGGTCGACTGCGGTTGCCGATAATCCATCCGCGACGATCAGCACCGCATCCCACTCCCCACGCCTCAAGCGATTGGCCGATTCAGGATCCAGCCGGCGGCCCAGATCCGGACGCCGCAAATAAGTCGCGCGATCTCGCGCCGCGCTCCTGAGTACGATTCCCTCGAACGACCCCACATCCAGCGAGTGATGAACGGCGTCGCGCGCCCGCGCATGTGCCAGCTGAAACGCGAGCAGTTCACGCGTCGGCAGGCTGTGCCCCGCGCGCCCCAGCGCAATTCGAGCCGCCGTCAATTCGCGAAGCTGCGTCCAAGGATTCTCTGTCAACTCTATGTCCCCATTCTGCGGCCCTCTGCGCTCTCTGCGTCTCTGCGTGAGTCTTCCGTCAAGCGATCCGCATTGCGCGCTCAAACACCGGAGGCAGCGCGCGCGTTGCACGAAGCCGAATCCCATCCTCCAGAATCCCCATCCGCTCCAGCCATGCCTCGAACTCCGGCGCCGGGCGGAGCTTCAGCATCGACCGCAGATACAGCGCGTCATGAAACGACGTGCTCTGATAGTTCAGCATGATGTCGTCCGCTCCCGGGACGCCCATGATGTAGTTGCACCCCGCCACGCCCAGCATGGTGAGCAGCACGTCCATGTCATCCTGATCGGCCTCGGCGTGATTCGTGTAGCAAACGTCGCACCCCATCGGCAGCCCCAGCAGCTTTCCGCAAAAATGGTCTTCCAGCCCCGCGCGCAGAATCTGTTTCCCGTCGAACAGGTACTCCGGTCCGATAAAACCCACCACGGTATTCACTAGTAGCGGATCGTATCTCCTCGCCACCGCGTAAGCCCGCGCCTCGCACGTCTGTTGATCAATTCCATGATGCGCATTGGCCGAAAGCGCGCTCCCCTGGCCCGTCTCGAAGTACATCACGTTCGCGCCCCGTTTCAACTCGCGAGCGGCCGCGCAGGCTTCGTCGAGCATCGCCAGATTGATTCCGAACGCCCGATTGGCCGCTTCGGTTCCCGCGATAGATTGAAACACAAGGTCCACCGGCGCGCCTCGCCGCATCGCTTCCATCTGCGTCGTCACATGCGCCAACACGCACGTTTGGGTTGGAATCTCGAGCGTCTCTCTTACACGATCGAGCATGCGCAGCAGCATATCCACCGTAGCCACATCGTCCGACGCGGGATTCACGCCAATCACGGCATCGCCATTTGCATACAGCAGACCGTCCACGATGCTTGCGGCAATCCCTCGCGGATCGTCGGTCGGATGATTCGGCTGTAGCCGCGTCGCGAGCCGCCCTTCCAGTCCCAGCGTGTCGCGAAATCGCGTGACTACGCGCCGCTTCGATGCAGCAGTCACCAGATCCTGCACCCGCATGATCTTCGAGACCGCGGCCGCCATTTCAGGAGTGATCCCTGGCGCCACGCCGGCCAGCACATCACTGGTCGTCGTTTCATCCAGCAGCCATTCGCGAAACTCGCCCACGGTCATCGACGAAATTGGAGCAAAAGCCTGCGGATCGTGCGAATCGAGAATCAGCCGCGTGACTTCATCGCTCTCATAAGGAATCAGCGGCTCGACAAGAAAGCGCCGCAGCGGTACCTCGGCGAGCTGCATCTGCGCCCGTACACGCTCTTCCGCCGATCCGGCCGCGATCCCCGCGAGTTCGTCGCCCGACCGCGCCGGGCTCGCCTTGGCCAGCAGCGTCTTCAGATCCATCAGAAACAGCATATACTGCTGCTTTCATGCTCGAGACGAAGAACTCCAGCTCCGATGGTTCTAGCTTGGCTCGCTTCGGCTACGTCCAGGAACTCTTCCGCAACATGGGAGGGTTTTCCAATTTCGCGATCTCCTTCTCCATCATCTCCGTGCTCACCGGCGCAGTCACGCTGTTCGGCTATGGATTCGAAATGGGCGGACCGCTGGAAATGAGCCTCGGCTGGCCCATCGCCACCGTGTTCATGCTGATCATCGCTGCCAGCATGGCGGAGCTCTGCTCGGCCTACCCGACTTCCGGTGCGATGTATCACTGGGCAGCGGACCTCGGGGGTCCCGCCATCGGATGGTTCGTTGCATTGTTTAACATCGTCGGCCTCATCGCCGCGCAGGCCGGCATCAACTATAGTTGCGCGCAGTTCATCCTTCCATTTCTGGGAATCTCCGCCACGCCCGCGCATCTGTTCCTGATGTTCGCCTTCATTCTGGTGAACCAGGGAATCCTGAATCATTTCGGCATCCGCTTGGTCGCAATTCTGAACGATCTCAGCGTTACCGTGCACATCATCGGCGTCTTCGCGGTGGTCGCCGCGATCTATTGGCTGGTGCCCACGCAGCCCCTCGGCTATCTGCGCCAGGGATTTAGCAGCGCCAGCCGATCGCCGTATTGGTGGGCCTTCATGCTGGGACTCCTGCAAGCCCACTGGACCTTCACCGGATTCGACGCCTCCGCTCATATGGCCGAGGAGACCGAAACCCCGCGTGTGCGCGCACCCTGGGGAATCGTCCTGTCCGTCGCCGTCGCCGGCGTGACCGGTTACGTGTTGATCCTCGCCTTGACGCTCGCGATTCGCGATCATCGGACGATCCTCCACATGAAGGACGCCGCCGGAAACGACATCCCCGCGGCCATCGCCATTCTTCAAACCTCGCTGGGCGCTCGATTCGGAAACATGATGGCAGCCTTCGCCTCCATGGCGATGTGGTTCTGCGGCCTCTCGTGCGTCACGTCGGCATCGCGAGCCGTGTTTTCCCTGGCACGAGACAACGGACTTCCCGGCGCGCTACTGCTTCGTCACGTCAACCCGCGCTACGGCACTCCCGGTCGCGCAATCTGGGCCATTGTGATTGCCTCCATGGCCGCAATGTTGTGGACGGCCGCGGTTCCCATCGTGACTTCGCTGAGCACCGTCGCGCTGTATTCCGCGTATGTGATTCCTGTCGCCTTGGGATTGCGGGCGCGACTGGCTGGATCGGATTGGCCGCGGATGTCGGTGTGGTCCCTCGGAAAATATGGCGTGCCACTCAACGCCATCGCAGTCGTCTATGCCGCGATCATCGTGGTGATCCTCATGATGCCGCCCAATCAACTGGCAGCGTGGACCATGCTCGGGACAATTGTGATCCTAGTCATCGCGTACGTGTTCGCGATCCGAAAAATGTATAGCGGGCCGAAGTGGAGCAAGCCTTAGCATGGTGGACCCGGTCGCTACTGCACCACCATCACCGGCGCCCGCCAGAACGCCGCCTTCTGACTCGTCGGATCGAGCACTGTCACCTGGCAGGTGTATTCGCCCGGCGCGAGGCTATTCAATGGAACCGTGAACCGCAGCGGCACCGCCTTCGACTTCGCGTCCATGCCGTCCGTGACAGCGGCCGGAGGAGTCTCAAACGCCTTGTCCTGCCCTCGATAGAAGCTCACAAACGCGACCAGCGGCTGCGTCGTCGCGGCCCCGCGCTCGTAGGCTTGCAGGTAGACGAACATCTCGCGATTCTTGTTGAACACGCGCGTCACGCTGGGAATCAGCTTCTGCCCCTCCAGTACCAGCGGATTCGATGACAGCTCCGCGTTCTTCTTCACCGTATACAGCGCGTCGCTCAGATCCATCTTCTGGCTGCTCAACACCACCGAACTGATCGGAACCCGCTTGTCCTCCTTCATCAGATTCGGAATGATGAACGTCGATTGATATGTGCCGATCCGCCCGGTCTCGGCGTCGCGCGCCAGAAACTTGATCGCGTATTTTCCCGGGAGAAGCGTGAAGCCGGTATCGTATTGAATCGGACGCTTCGCCAACTGCGCGGCCGTGTCGCTACCGAGCTTGATGTCGATCTTGTCCCGCACATTGCTGATGGTGGACCCGTACTCGTCCTTGACTTCGCCGATGAAATCGATCAGCGTGTGCTCGGCTCCCCCTTTGCGCGCCAGAGCCAGTTCGCTGCCGGGAATTTTCACCGCGACCGGAACAAAATATTCCGCGCGATTCAACTGGAAGTAGTCGACCTCCATCGCGATGGTCAGTTCCGTCACCGGATCGCCCAGCATCAGTGCATCCTCTAGCTGGCGTTCCTTATCCGCTGCCGTGAACTTCGCGAAGACCTTTCCCGCGAAATATCCCTGCCTGTAATCGAGCGTCGCAACTTGATTGTTCAGCGAAATCTTGATCCGCCGGAATTTTCCATTCAGAGTTTCGTTGCTGGTGTAGTACCCGATGATGTAGTAGCTGGTGATCGATTGCTGCGCCTGCACGATCCCCTTCGCCAGATCGTTGTAGTCCAGCAGCGCCTTCCCTCCCGTATCGGAAGCCAGCGCCCACAGCGTGTCCTGCGACTGCTGAAAATTATTCACCATCGCGCCTGCCGACCCGCCCGTATACATCCCGATTCCCCCCGGTGATCCGCGCGTCGCATCGCCCAGCGGAGCTTGCGCCATCAGACCGCGCGCGTCGATCGGAAAGAACGAAACTCCGGCGCGAACCGCGGCGTTGACCGTCGCATGCAGTTGCGCCTGATTGTTGACTCCGTTCAGCCGCAGGCCGCTTGCGAAATAGATCAGCGATTTTTTCTCGTTCAGACGCCCCAGCATGGTCGCCGCGGTCTGCAACGCAGACAACTGCCGGTCCGTGTTGAAAATGTTGAATTCGGCGTCGTCCTGTCCGAAAGCGGCTCCCGTATCGGCGGTGCTCGCGTCGTTGGTCGTGTCGGCGTTTTCATCCTCGCCGACGATCATGGTTTCTAAAATACTCAGCAGCCGCGTGCGATCGTCGGTGAAATCCTGAACCACCTGAACGGCCGCCCCCGAGTAAATCATGATCGCCATCAGATCCGACGAGGTCATCTGATTCCTGATGAATTTCCGTCCCGCGTCGAGCGCGCGAAGCTGGTCCGGTACCTGCATCGCCGTCAGGTCGAAGTACATCGCCAGCAGCCGCCGGTCGCGATACTTCACGTTCCCCGGCGATTCCGGCGAGATCTGCGTGTACGGCAGCTTCTTGAGCGGTTCCACCAAACGAGGCGGAGGCAAAGGCGCCGGTGCGGCGTCCGCTGCTTCCTCGAATCGCTGATATTCGAAAAACTTGATGGTCTGCGCGACACCGTCTTCGGTAATCGTAAAATCCGTCGCCTTCAATCCTTCAACTGGCTTGCCGCTCTTGTCCTTGACCGATACCGTCTCCACTACCAGTTGCGTGCTCGCCTTGAACGTAACTGGATCGTTCGGCTGCTGTCCGAAAACCAGCCCGCAACAAACTAGCAGCGTCCAGGATTGACGTTCATTCACGTGCATTGGCGGCCATCTCATTTTAGAACCTCAACCTGACCGAAGTCTGTACGCTTCGCATCGGATTCGCCGTCGTCGGCAGCCCGAACTGTGCGCTGGTGATCGTCGTGTTCCAGTTAGGATACGTGACGTGATTTAGCGCGTTGGTCGCATCCAGCCGGACATCCAGATTGAACCGGTCGTTCATCCGGAACGTTCGCGACATGGATCCATTCAGCGTGAACTGTCGCGGGCCGATGATCGAATCGCGCCCCGCATTCCCCCATTGCCCGCCCTGCGGCGCGACGTAGGCCGCCGGGTTCAGAAATAGTCCCGAGGGTGCCGCATACAGTGGCGCGCCGGTATAATCGGGCCGGATCGGTCCCGTCACTCCGGTTCCTTGTACCGCCGCGAAATAAGTCGGCGTCAGTGGGAATCCGCTGCCCACGGTGATCTGGCTCGAGATGGTCCATTCTTTCATCAGCGCGCCTCTCCATCCGTTGACCAGCGTGCCGCCTCGAATTCCCATCCCGGTGGTGTACTGTCCCTGGATGTTCAGCAGGTGCCGTTGATCGAAAGTGGAGAGTCCGCGTTCCGCGCTCAGATCGAGCCAGTTCTGCGCGATCAGGGTGTTGGCTTGTCCGCGCCCGCCCAACGCCGAATCGTCGATCGCCTTGGAGTATGCGTATTGAAGCGTCGCAGTGAGCCCGTTATGGAGCCTTCGCCGCAACTGGATTTGGCCGGATTCCTTGGTCGAATTGCCGTTCGACGCCAGGGAAATATAGCCCGCCGGACACGTCGGGCACGGATTTACGGCCGTTCCAATGGGATAGGTGTTGGGCAGAAATTCCTGCATCCCGCGCGTCCCCTTGATGCCCAGATACGTTGCCGTCATCACCAGAGCGCCCGGAAGATCGCGCTGGATCGATACCTGCCAGTTGTGCGCGAATCCCACGCGGAAATTCGGATCGACCGCGAACGTGTTGGGCGTGATCGATGTGGACGCATTAAATCCGTTCGCCAGCGTCAGCGGATTCGCCGCGCTGTTCTGCACGCTCAGGCTCTTTGAAAGCGGCGCCTGCTGCGCCATCTGCATCGCGATATTCTGAAATACCGACGTGTTGTAGTACACGCCATAGCCGGCGCGAATCACCATGGACGATCCCGAGACCGGCCGCCAGGACAGCCCGATGCGCGGCTCGAATCCAGCTTTATCGGGACGAATCAGCGAATCGGGATATTGCTGCCCGGTGACCGTTCCAGCGGGTTTCGAAGCAACAACCGGCGCTTCCCTGGTGAATCCCGACGCGATGTCCAGGTTCACCAGGCGGCCATAAATTTCCGTAATCGGCGATCCATACTCCCAGCGCATCCCCACGTTGAGGGTGAGTTCCGGACTGACTCTCCAATCGTCATTTACATACGCGTTATACGTGGTCGCGCGGAAATATTTATCGGCATTTCCGAACGCGATGCCGCTGGTGTCGGGCACGCCCAGCAGAAAACCCGCGAAGTCCGAGTGCGTGGTCGCGCCCGTGAACGTGAACGTGCCCCGCGCGTCCTGCTGCGCCAGCGTGTTGAACTGCTGCCTTCGATAGTCGATGCCGGCCTGAACATTGTGGCGGCCGCGATTCCAGAAAATCGAGTACGTCAGCGAATTGGTCTGATTGCGCGCCAACGACGCGGATGCGTCGGTGAGGCTGGTGATCCCGCCTGCGAAGTTCAGCGTCGGCGGACCCCAGTTCACCGCGTCCTGATTGTTGCCCGTGATGCCCGCGTTTCCGGAAACGTTCTGACGGTTTTCGAAGAACGGCGTGATGCGGGCGGCCTGGCGGCTGTACGTATAGCCGAGATTCCCGAAAAAGCGAGGCGTGAAAACCTCGCGCCAACTCACGTTTGCCGTCAGCCCCAGCGAATCGGTGGTGTCCAGAAACCCGAACACGCTAGGACTGTCCGACCGCGTGCTCTGCAACCCGAAGCTTCCGGAAATCTGATTCTTACGGCCAATCGACTTGTTGAATCGTCCTTGCAGACTGTCCTGATGCGTGGATCCGATGATCGGGATCTGATAGTTGTAGCGCGAGCTTCCGCTGAAGTTGGGGGCAGGAAAGAGATTCAAGAGTGCGCGTGCCTGCTTGCTGATCTGGTCCGCTGGAATCATGTTGCCGGGAATCGGCGCGCCGCTGGCATCGAAAATCTGCCCGGGAAGTTCTGAAAAATCGCCGTTGCGCTGATCCAACGTCGGCATCAGAGCGCTTTGAGTGCTGGCGTTGCGATTCCGGACCCACTGGTACGCGATAAAAATATTCGGCCCGTTCTTCAACAGGTGAGGAATTTTCAGCGGACCGCCAAATGTGGCCACGCCTTGCAGATGGGTGTACGACGGCCTCGCAGTATCCTGACCGGTGAGCGAAAACGGCCGCGCGTCGAGCGCCGAATTATCGAAGATCAGACCGATGCTGCCGTTGTACAGTCCGCGGCCGCCGCGGCGATTATTTCCGAAGGCCGCGAATTGCGCGAACGGCGATGCGGCGCCGTTGTTCACACTGCCGTTGATCAGAAAATTGTCCGCCGTCTCGGGATTGGTTTCCGCCGGTGAATCGTTTCTCGCTGCGGCCTGATCCTTCGGCTTATCGGCTGGCTTGTCGCTGGGAGCCGTGTCCGTCTTCGCCTGCGCGTCCGTAGGCGGCGCCGCCGCCGGCGTTTTCAGAATTGTCGCCGCGGATTTGATCTGATCGAGCGGCAATAGCTTCAATTCCCAATCCTCGGGTTGGCTGTTCGAACCGATATTCATTTCGCGCTTTAGTGTCTCAAAGCACAGCATGTCCACCTGCATGGTCCATGCGCCATCTTGTAGATCCGCAAACGAATAAACGCCTTGCGGATCGGTGACTGCCACGACTTTCCGATCGCCGTTGGACGCCGTAACCGTAGCGCCAGGCACCGGGAGCCCCCCGAACTTGACGGTTCCACGCTGCTCCGCCGCAGTCAGCGGGAACAGCAGCAGCCACACGGCGCACACGCTAATGAGTTTTTGGAGATTCACTGCACTCTTCCCGTATCTCTTTCCATCGACCTATCGACGACGCCTAAGCGTTTCGGTTTCCTTTGAATTACCGCGCTCGACCGCGAAAGGTTCAACTTATTGTGTCAAGAATCGTTAATTGGCGGTAGGCTTCTCCGCACGCTCGATAATGAACATCTCCACCGGCCCCTTCTGCGCTTCCATCTTCAGCCCGAGGCGGTCGAAAATCATGCCGAGCGTCGGCCGCGCCGGATCTGCCATGGCGATGTCCTCCGCATTCGGCTGTCCGTCGGGACGCGGCGGCCTGGGAACCATCGGAGCCCACCCCTCGGTATCGATCTCGTAGAGTCCCTGTAGACCTGTCTTATCGATGAGTGGACGATCGGTCCAATATCCGGCGAACTGCACGACGTCGGCTATGTCAACGGCCTTGCCGTGCAGACCTCGGCCCATACCGCCGTTGATCACATGGCACGACTCGGCATTCGCCCGGCCCTCGGGGCAATCTTTTTCTTGGGCCTTCGCATTTTTGAGTTTTGGACCATTCTTTCCGACCGACAAAGCGTAGATCGGCATCTCCTTAGTCTCGCGGCGCAGTTCCAATTTGAAGCGATCCGCTAGCAGTGTCTGAAGCATGCGCTTCATTCTGACCTCTCGAGCCTTGGCCGACAGCCCCACGGGCATGTCTGTCTTGCCTTCCACATCGAAACCTTCAGAGCCTACCCAATTCGGTCCGCCAGTAATCCGCTCAGACCGCCGTAAAGGAAGGTCATAAGCGATGGCGACCAACGCATACAAGGGAAGATTCTCGGCCTTGAACCTGGCAGACTCAAAGTTGTAACCGGACCGGTTTTCACCAGGGCTACCCGGTTTCACCGAGGCCACTTCGAACGAGAGCGGCTGCGACTGCGCCCGAATCGCCGGGGCATTCAGAAAACCGATCACGATGGGACCGGCTATCGCGGCAACCGTCGCGCCGGCTAAAAGAAGTCTCTTCGCGAAGTTCAGCTTGCCTGTGACACGATCCAACATGATAGCCTCGATTCGTTTCTTCAGATTCGACCCGGTCACTCCGGAAACGCACACCAGCCGCGATTCCAGAAAGTATTTACAAACATTGAGAATCCCTTCGGCGTAGACTTCCGGTTCCACCGACTCGCGCAGAACCGCTTCGTCGCAAGCCCGCTCGCGCTCCTCCGTGAGCTTTGCGCGGATCATCCACGCCGCCGGGTGGAACCAAAAAATCGTTTCCATCAGCATGTGGATCGCGGCGGTCAGATTATCGCGGCGCCGAACGTGACACAGCTCGTGCGCCAGGATTGCCCGGATTTGTCCCGCGGTCAGGCGCTTCTCGATTCCTTTCGGAAGCAGCAATACCGGCCTGAAGATGCCAAAGATGCCAGGTTCGACCCGCGATGGCGAACTCATCACGCTGACGCCCGCGACATTGCCGCGGGGCGCCGACGCCCGCACCGCTGCTCGCGCCCGCTGCCACTGCCGGCACCAGGAGAAAATGCCCGCGGCAAATCCACATAGCCACACACCAAACAGAATCGACGGAGTCCTGCTGGGGAACTCGGCGTTTTTCGCGTACCGAACCTCGGCAGTCGCCGGAAACGGCTGCACTACCTGATCGATCGCAAGCGTGATCTGCGGCGGCAGGGTGGCCGGAGCCGTCCGCCATTCGAATTGGTTCCCGAGCGCGACCAACAGGGAGAAAGGAATCAGAAATTTACACGAGGCGGCAAACCAGATTCCGTATCGAAGCGACGCGCGATTCTTCCGCAATGCCAGCGTCAACACCCACGCCGCCGCGGCAAATACGGTGGACTGCCATAAATGATTGAACAGGTTCGTCATTGCGATTTCTTCTTTCTCGCCAGATTTTTAAGGGTCTGCTCGGCTTCCTTCACATCGTCCAGCGTGAGTTTCCCGGACTCGATCAAATGCGCCATCACTGGCTTGGTCCCGCCGCCGAACAAAGCCAGTAGCTCGTCCACCATGCGGTTCCGCGCGTCGTTACGCGAGATGGCGGCTTCAAAGATATTGGCGTTGCTGATTCGCTTGACGCAGCGAACCACGCCTCTGGATTCCAGACGATAGACAGTGGTCTGGACGGTCGTGTAGGCGGGGCGAGAGGCATCCGGAAAAGCGTCCAGAATCTCGCGGACCGAGCACGGTCCCCGGTCCCAGACCGCCTCCATGATCTGTAATTCGAGTTTCGTCAGGCTGGTTCGGGCCATATCCGACTGAGTAGACGTTGAAGCTACTACAACGATAGTCGGGTCGACGAACTTTTTTTAGTTTTCGCTAGCCTTCGCGATATGGTCGACCACCACCACCTCGACCGGCCCCTTCTGCGATTCGAGCTTCAGGCCGAGCTGTTCCTGTATCGCGGTGAACAGGGGTGGCGCAGAATCGGCTGACGTCGCCTCTGGTCCGTGAGCGCCATCGGGGCCGCCTCCTAACACGGCCTGACTCTCATCCGGGGTCCAGTTCAGCTTGATGTCGTATTTCCCGGTGAGTCCGGTCTTGTCGATGACGTTGCGACCTGTGATCCGCGAAAGCTGCTCTACCAGCATGGGCATACGCATCTCTTGACCCGCGAATTGACCGCGCCCCATCCGGATCATAGGGCCTCGCCGGATTTGTTTGACGTCGTCCGGCCCGCGCCCTCGCCCGCCGAAATCGACGATGTCCGGGGCACCTTCCTTCGACTCCTCCAACTTCGGACCGTTCTTGGCCACCACCAGCGCATACACCGGCATTTCCTTGGTTTCGCGATGAATCTTGAGCCCGAACCGATCCGCCAGCAGGTCCTGCATCATCGCCCGCATCTTCTCTTGGCGGGTCTGCATCTCCGCTTCGCTGGGAATTTTGCCATCCGCGGGCGGAGCAAGGCCCTCTGCGTTTTCCGGCTTCGCGCTGATGTCATACCGTTCTGACTCGGCCCATCCCGGCAATCCCGAAAGTTGATGCTCGCGGATGCCATACGCGATGGTAATCAACATCTTTACGGTGACGTTGTTTGCCGTGAACCTTCCTCCGGGCTGCATCCCGATCCCCACCCGACCGTCGCCAGTGTGATTCGGCTTGATGGACGCGACGTCGAACTTCTGTGCCCGGGCTCCAGTGGCGAGTGTCGTCAACGCGGCGATGGCGAAGGTGATGCGATACATAGTCCCTCAATTCTTTCAGATCTGACAGCGAGCGCAATGCTCCGTTTGTAGGAATTCCGCGACGGCCGCCCAAAGGTTTCAAATTCTGTGTACGCTAAACCTATGAAGACCGTTCCCGCAGTGCTCTTCACTCTTGGCGTGCTTCTGGCTCAGCAGCCGGACGGCGCCGCGATCAATCCTCCGTGGACTTCCGGCGAGGTGATCCACACTGACGATCTCGCCAAAATGACCGCGAAGAAACAGGCGCCGCATTTGTATCAGGTCGGATTCGCCGTGATGTATAAGAGCAAGCACATCCCTGGATCGGTATATGCAGGGCCCGGCCGAACCGACGAGGGGCTCGCCGAGTTGAAGAAAGCTGTCGCCGATGTGCCGAAAGACGCCGAGATCGTGCTGTATTGCGGCTGCTGCCCCTGGGACCATTGCCCCAACATGAAGCCCGCCTACAAGCTGCTCCACAGTTTGGGATACACGCAGATCAAGATCGTGGAGATTCCCACGAATTTCGCCAAAGACTGGGTTGAGAAGGGATATCCTGTCGAAGGCAATACCGCGGGCACAGCGCCTAATGGCAACTGATTGGAAGGCTCACGGCATTCGCGTCGTGCGCTCGAATGAACTGGATCTGAATACGCCGCAGACTCCGGGCATGACGCGAGCCGCGGCGATCACGCATGCCCGGGCGGGCGCCAGCAAGCTGTGGGCGGGAACCGTGGTGGTCGAGCCCAACGCGAAAACGGGCGCCCATCATCACGGCGAAGTTGAAACCGTGCTGTACATTGTTCGCGGACGCGCGCGGTTCCGTTGGGGCGAAACCCTGGAATATTTCGCGGAGGCCGGACCCGGCGATTTCATTTACGTGCCTCCCTTCGTTCCGCATCAGGAAATGAATGCGAGTCCCGAAATGCCGGTGGAAGCGGTAGTCGTCCGTAGCGGGCAGGAGCCCGTGGTCGTGAATCTCAAAATCGAAAGCGCCGAACAACCCACGGAAGTTCGCTGGGACGACGCGTTCCATCCCGCATGATTCTTCCCGCGCTGTTCTTTCTGGTCCAGACTCTCCCCGATCGATGGATTACCGGCGGTCCCAACTGCATGGAGGTCCCGGATTGGCAGGTCCACGAATACAATCCGACCTTCTACATCCTGCGCGAATCCGGATGCACCAATTACGAAAAACCGTTTCTCTATCTGCTGTTTGGAAAAGAAAAAGCTCTGCTGGAGGACACCGGCGCAGGGAAGCCGGATGCGGCGCGAATCGTCGAGAGCGTGATCACGAAATGGCTCGCCCGGAATCAGCGGACGTCCATTTCTCTGGTGGTCGCGCATTCGCACGGCCATGGCGATCACATCGCGGGCGACCGCACGTTCGAGAACTTTCGCTATCCGGTTACCATGGTGCCCCTGACGGTCGAGGGCACGGCTCAGTTCTACGGAATCGAGCATTGGCCGGAGGGTCGCGGGCAGATCGATCTTGGTGAGCGCGTCCTGGACGTGATTCCGATCCCGGGTCACGAACGCCTATCGATCGCCCTGTACGACCGCGAGACTCGTGCCCTGCTCACCGGCGACACTGTATATCCCGGCCGTTTATATTTTCCGGCGACGGAGTTGGCAGCTTTTTCCGCAAGCATCGCGCGACTGGTGAACTTCGCGGGTACACACCCCATTACTCACATGCTCGGAACGCATATTGAACAAGCTCGCACCGCGTCGCTCGACTATCCGATCGGGTCCTTCTATCAGCCCGACGAGCATGTCTTGCAGCTCAGCGTCGACCATTTGCGCGCGTTGGATTCCGCACTGAAGAAGATGGACGGCAAGCCTAGTCGCCTCGCGTTGCCGGATTTGACGATCTGGCCGATTACTCCCGAGGTCCGTAAGGAAATGGAAGAAACGCGCAAAGCTACAGACGAGCGCCTGCACAAGACCATGTGGGCTCAGCCGAAATAATCTAAACTGGTCGGGCACACTCCTGCCCCATGCGACCAGAAAATAGCGTCCAGACGCATAGCGCAGAGCTAAAAAAAGAACTGGGCCTGTGGAACCTGGTCTTTACACAGATCCTGTTCGTCATGGGTCTGAGCTGGGTGGGCGCGGCCGCCAAACTGGGACCATCCCACGTCGCGTTCTGGCTGCTTGCCGTCGTGCTGTTTTATATTCCGTCGGCGATCGTAGTGGTTCACCTCAGCCGGAGAATGCCGCTCGAAGGCGGGCTGTATCAATGGGCCAAGATTCGCTTCGATGAGCGCGTCGGATTTCTGGTGGCGTGGAATCTGTGGATCTACGCGATGATTCTGACGTCCGAAATCGGTCTGATGGCCGCGACCAATATCGCCTACGCTGCCGGCCCCAGCGCGCAATGGATGGTCGAGAGCAAGTGGTTCATCGGCCTGGCGAGCTGCTTCATCATCGGACTGCTGGCCGTGCTCTCGACCGTGGGACTGGGAGCCGGGAAATGGCTGCACGGGGGCGGCGGATTGATGATGGTGTTAATCGTTTCCGCGATGGCAGTGCTTCCGGTGATCGACTGGATACGCGGAGGCAAACCGCACTCCGCGCCGTTTTCCCTCGCCATGCCCGCCATGACGCTGCTCAACCTCAATATCCTGGGCAAGCTCGGATTCGGCGCGCTGGGCGGATTCGAATACGTCGCGATCTTTGCGGGCGAGTGCCGCGATCCGGCCCGGATCATCGCACGCAGCGTGGTCATCGCAGCTCCCATCATCGCGGTACTGTTCATACTGGGAACTGGTTCGGTGCTCTGGTTCGTGGGCGATCAGAATGTCGACCTGATCTCGCCGGTCTCGCAAGTGCTGGCGATCGCGACGCGTCCGTTCGGCGTGGGTGCACGAATTGCAAGCGTGGTGATTCTGATCGTACTAGGTATGCGCATCGCGCAAACCAGTGTGAATTTTTCCGGCACCGCGCGGCTGCCCATGGTCGCTGGATGGGATAACTTGCTTCCGGCATGGTTCACGCGGCTGCATCCGAAGTACAAGACACCGGCGCAGTCGATCTTTTTTGTCGGCGCGATGACGCTGGCCTTCAGTATTTCGGGAATGCTCGGGGTCGGGAGTCAGGAGGCGATGCAGCTGTTCAACAACGCCGCCGGAATCTACTATGCGCTGACGTATCTGGTGCTGTTCGCGATCCCGATTGCGGGTCGCGATGCGTCGACCGGCGTAAAGATCGCCGCGGCGTCAGGATTCCTGATGACGCTGTTGTACGTGGTGCTGTCCGTGTTCCCGATCATCGACGTCGGGAGCCGGTTCTGGTTCACCGCCAAAATCAGCGGCGTGGTGATTTTGGGCAACCTGGTGGGAGCTGGAATTTTGTGGTTCGCGGAGAGACAAAAGCGGACAGCACGTAAATTGTAAATCTGCCCCACTGCACTTCTGCGCTCAGTCAATTGAAAGAAACTCGACGGTTAAACCGCTCCCTGCGGTCACGGCTCAGGTGAGCGGCTGATTGCGATAAATGCCGACCCCGAGCCGCGACCGCAGGAAGCGGTTCAACGCCACTAATGGTCCGCACCTTCCGAAGGTTACTTCGGTTTTGCCAACTCGCGCTCCCTGGCCAGATCGACCGCGGAGCCATCGAGGTCACCGGCCGCTCTTCGAGCCAGACTGCGATTGTGATACGCGTTCGCGTAATTCGGATTCAGACGGATTGCCTCGTCGAGATCGGCGAGAGCATTTTTATAGTCGCGCATCAAATAGTACCCAAATCCGCGAGCGTTATAGGCTAAAGCGAAATCCGGCTGCTGGGCGATGGCGACGGTGAGTTCCGCAATGGCTTCCTGATATTTTCCTTGATTGAGAAGATCGCGGCCGAGCTGGTTGTGCGCCGCAGCGGACTTCGCGTCGCCCGCGGGCTTCGGAACCTCGCGCTTGGGCTTAGGGGCGACCACGGGTACTGGCGCGGGAGGGGGCGCGGGCGCAGGTGCTGCCGCAGGCTCCGTCGCCGGGACCGGTTCCGGTACGACGGGTTTCGTCGGAGACGCGGGATACGCCGGAGGCATCGTCACCACCGCTGCGCGTTCGATCGCGGCCTGGGCCTTGGCCAGCACTTCGCTCGCTTCCGCGTAGTCCGGCTTGAGTTGCAACGCCCGATTCAGGTCCTCGACCGATTTGTGATAATCCCCGAGCAGGAAATACGCGCTGCCCCGCGCACACCACGCCTCGGCCATATCGGGTTTCAGCCTGATAGCTTCGTCGCGGTCGGCAATTCCTTTGTCGTGCATGCCGAGCTGATGATAGGATCCACCGCGCGCCAGATACACTTCGGCCGAATCGGGCTTTAGCCGCACCGCTTCCTCGCGATCGTCCAGCGCTTGTTGATGCGACCCGGCCGCGGCATACACGCTGGAGCGCGCCAGGTACAGATACGGATCGCGGGGCGTCAGCTTCATGGCCGCGGTGAAATCCGCGATAGCTTTATCGAATTCATGCAGCTTCGACCAGGCCGCGCCGCGCAGCGTCAGCGCTGTCGCAGATGCCGGATCGATACGCAAGACCTTGTCGAAGTCGGCAACCGCGCGCTGAAAATCCGCCATCTGGCCGTAAGCGAAGCCGCGCTCGAGATACGGAGCAGCCACGTTGGGATTCAGACGGATGGATTGATCGAAGTCGTCGATTGCGTCGCGATAGCGGCCTAACGCCGAGTGCGCGATGCCGCGGCCTTTCCATGGCTCTGGATCGTCCAGGCGCAGCTTCATCGCCCTGCCGTAATCCTCGATCGCGAGTTCGTGATGTCCGAGCTGCTCCTGTACCGCTCCACGAGCCGTGAACAGAGCCGAACTCGAAGCGCCCAGGTCAATCGCCTTGTTTAAATCTTCCAGCGCCTTTGCCTGGTTGCCCAGTTTTGCGTACAGCTCGCCGCGCATCCGGAACGGCTCTGGATCCTTGGGGGCCAGGCCGGTTGCATGACTCAGATCGTCGATGGCTTTTGGCGCAGAGCCCAACGCAATTTGAGCTTTCGCGCGATGCACATAAGCTTGCGCCGTGGGATCAGCCGCCAGAGACGAGGAGAACGACCAGTAGGCCTCCTGCATCTTACCGGCTTGCTCGTAACGCAGCCCCTGTTCGTAATCGTGCTGAGCTTTTTTCGGATCCGCCGCCCACATCGCCAGGCAGATCAGGAACACGTACCACGGTTTGAAGGAAAGTCCCCGGCTCAGAAACGTCATCGTCCCGTCAGACTCTTTCTCCATTCGCGCAATTTTTGCCGCCATCCCGATTCTACCGGAGTCGCAGGCGGATCGAAGTTCCGGGACGCGCGCACCTCCGGCAATGGTGGAGGCGGCTGATACACGGTCTTGGAAGTCATACGCACACGGTACCCGCTAAAGGCATACGTGCGTTTGTAGAGATTTCCATCTTTGTCCTGAAGCACCAATGAAAACGATTTCTCGTCCTGTCCAGGGACGTCGTGCGTTTCGACAGGATAGTAGCCCTTTACGTTCCGCTCGATATACGCGGTTTCGTAGTGATGCCGCCGGGTGCTCCACACGAACACACGGAAGCTGTCGAATTCGTAGGGAGACTGTCCGGAAACCGTGGTCCACAGCCAGTTGTGCTGGGTCACACTTTTCTCTTTATCTTTTACATCGCCGAGCGGAAGATATGCCGTGATGCGGTGGCCTTCGGCGTACTGAGCGACTTCATCGGGGATCGACATGTTCAGCATGCGGGAGAGTACCCATCCGACTTTGCCATCTTTGGTGCGGACCAGATTCCAGTCGTCGAGCGGAACCGGTTTGGGGTCGGGCGCCCGGTATCCCGCAAGATCGGAGGCGCGCGGACGCGAAAGGTCCGGCCAATTCTGCGGTGGAGTTGGAGGCATCGGCGGAGGGGGGCCGATGCGTTTGGTTTCCTTGCTCTTCTTTTTCGAGGGAACGGTCCGGCGAACCGGCGCGACTAACTGGGCCGCGGGCGAAATGCGCGGCGCGACGCGGTGCCCGATCACCTCCACCAAACCCGCTTCCGGAATCTGAAAGAAGCTGGGCGATTGGCGGTTCGCCTCGGCGTGCATGTTCAATGCGTCAAAAACCGTCGCGACGCCTTGTGAGGGGAGCTTCGCGGCGCTATCGGCGAGCCGGCGAAGATCGTCCATCTGCTGCGGCGTGAGCAAGAGGTTCGCGTCTGTCCAGCCTTCGATTCCCTGCGCGGTGCGAACCTTGATGAAGCGGCGGCGTGTTTCGAGCACGTCCAGCTTTTCACCATGCTTCACCGATCCGACCGCGGCGGACTTGGACGCGAGATCCTTGCGGAGGTTCAGCGTGGTTGGTCCCGCGTAGGCCACGCCAAACGAAGCTTGCGACGGTGGGCGAGACGAGCAGGAAACCAGGAAGGCGCCAAAAAAGAGTACTAACCAATACCGAGTTCGTCGACCCGCTCGAGCGGGGCTCCGCAGCGCCGGCAGATCAGCGATGCGCAATCTCCGCACACTAGCGGATCGTTCACGGGCTGCTGGCACCGCGGGCAGTAGAATTCGTCGGTGGTTTGGTCTGCTGCCATAGAAAGTATGCGTTGGCACCGCTACTGCTTTGTGGCCACCTGGGGAGTTGGCGAAGGCGCCTGGGCGACGATCTCCGCGCGCGCCTTCAGAAATACGTCGTACTGGCTCATCAGATCGCGAAACACGGCATCGCCGAGCATGCGATAGCCTGCTCCCGTGAAATGCACGTGATCGTACTGTGCCATGCCCGCCGTCACCCACGTCTGCATGGAGCCTTTGCCGCCCATTTTTGCCCGCAGATCCCAGAAAGCGCATCCGGTGGCGACCGCGGCTTGCCTTTGCGCTTCCACGATCATGTCGATCTGGTCCATGGGCTGCCAGCCTTTACGCGTGTGGAGATAGCGGTCCGGCGGGCCGATCATCATGATGGTCGCCGTGGGCGCGGCGCTGCGCATGCGGCCGATCAGTTCCTCGAACATATGGCGATAGGATTCGAGTGTCCAGTCCTTGCGGCCCGCTTCGTTGGTGCCATAAGCGAGGATGATCAGCGAAGGATTGCGCCGCTCGATATTCGAGCGCAGCATTGGCTCGTTCCAATCCAGCATGATGGACGCCTGCGCGCCGTTGATCCCCAGCGTTTCGTAGGTTACTCCGGTGGAGTTTTCCGCGACCCAGCCGAACAATCGCACCGGTGCATGATCCAGCGTTTCCACTTCAAGCTTGTGCTGGCCGGGGACCGTTTCGTAGTGATAATAGCCGGGTTCTTCGGCACCGTCCGTCGAGATGCGCTCGACCAAGCCGCCGTTATCGTAAACCTGAATCGCGCCGCCACCGGGCTGCTGCAGATAGAACAGCTCGAACTGCTGCCCGTCGGCTAGAAGATAGACCGCTTCGTGCGGAGCCTTGGTCGTCATGCTGACGCCGCCGAGCCCGTAGGCGCCGTCGCCCGTTCTGCCGACCAGGCCGTCGGTGTGCCACCCGCGCGTGGATCCGGTGCGCACGTCCAGCCTTCGGTACCCGTTCCACGGACGTCCGGCGAACGAATATCCGCTGCCGCCGTCGCCGAATTTTTCCTGAAAGCGCGAGCGCAGATCGCCGGTCCACTCATCCGCCGCGGTGTGCGAATCGCCGTAGTGGAGGATGCGCACGGGCCCCGGGATTTCGCCTTTTTGATGGCGATAGAGCAGCTCGAAAAACGGGACGAGGGAAGCCGCGTTTTCGACTGGAATGTCGGCTCCATTCGCGACCTTGCTGAATACGCCCTCGTGAGCTTCCGCTCGATTCTTGGCGCTCACCGGCGGTCCTTTGGGAATCACGTGGCGGCGCACTGCGTGCACGGCGGTTTTGATGGGTGACTTCTTGGTTGCAGCCGGCTTACCCACGCTCGACCGGTATTTCTTTTTCGTCGATTTGGCCGCCGGCTTCTTCGTGGCGACGGGAGTAGCCGCGGCCGCCAGACTGGCGCAGACGAGCACAACGCTCCCGAGCTTTAAGAAAAACTTCATTTCTTCGACACTGCACCGCTGCCGCTCAATTGACGCAGCTTATATTGGTTATACCCGTCCCGCAACGCGTTGTACAACAGCTCACCTACAATCTTCGCACCTTGTGGCATGGGATGGATAAAATCGGCGCCGACTAAGCGAGGCTCCGAGGTATACCAGCGGCCCATGGTGCCCGGTCCTCCCATGGCCTGAAATGTATTGAAGAACGCCACACCGGTTTCATTCGCGACGCGCGATTCGATCTGCACCAGCCTGGGGAGCACCGAAATTGTCTCGATATCGCCGGCTTTGTTGCGCTCGCCGCGGTCCATAGGACTCATCAACAGGATCGATCCGCCAGGTAACGCGGCGTGCAGTCGGCGCACCACCTCTTTCATTTCAGGACCCCAGGTCTTATCGACGAATTGGGCGTATCCGCTTTCGTTGGTTCCGTAGTTGACGATCACCAGGTCCGGCTTGTAGTGATGCAACTCGGCGGCCCAGTGGCGTTCATTGAAGGCGTGCGAGAGCAGCGTCACGTTCGCGCCGTTGATGCCCAGGCTGCTGTACATCACACCCGGCGAGGCTTTGCGAAATTCCGCGCCATACAGCCGCACCGTTCCGCGTGTGACTCGCACCGTGAAGTTCGAAATGCCGGGGGGGATGTTCAATGACGTGTATCCGGCGGTCTTCGACTCGCCCGCCGTTTCGACTTCACCTAACACTTTGTCATCGCCCTCCACGGCGAATGCGCCGCCGTCGGGCTGGATGAGATAGGCGACCTCGATGGTGGCGTGCGCGCCGTTTCTCAGACGCCAGTGCGCCGTTGCGCCGGGCGATCCGATGAAGCTGACGCCGCCTAATCCGTGCATCCCGTCTTTCAATTGCGCGATTCCGGCGATGTCGATCTTCCAGTGCGAGGAGGCGTCCATCTCGACGCCGCGATGGTTGTACCAGGCCCAGGGCCGCGCGATGAGCACGAATCCACTGCCTGCGTCGCCGAACTGCTTCTGGAGCATGGCGCGAGCGTCGGCGGTGATCAGATCGCCGGTGGTCGGCGAATCACCGTAATGCAGGATGCGCACGGTGCCGTTCTTGAGTAGCGCGTCGTAGAAGTGATCGAGAGAATGCGTTGGGTCGACCAGGTTCTCCGGCGGCTTGGTCTCCCTGATTCGAGCATCCGGCGGCTCCGGTTTGGGTTTCGGAACGGGCAGATTGAAGATAGACGCGAGGTTGCGTGGATCGAGCGACGCGTAGTCCTTCAGCGCGGGCGCGACCTGGGGAAGCAGGATGAGCGCGATGAAGGCGGCGATGGTCAGCGCAGTTTTCTTCGGCATCGCTGTCTCATATCTTGTCGCATCAGAACTTGTTGTAGATGAACGGCGTGGCTCCTGTCTGCGCGACGTACTGCAATCCGATCACCAGCAGCGCCAGCGCCGCCGCCTGCGCATAAAACGGCGCCCGCGCGAATAATCCGAGACTCAATTCATACCACTTCTTGGGGACGTAATGTGCCAGTGCGCCAATCGCCAGAATCAGCGTCAGAGGCCCTGAAAGATTCGCTGCCGATGCGGTGAGCGATGCAATGCGTCCCAGGATGGCCCACGCGATTTCCACGTTGGGTGCGCGGAAGAAAATCCAAGCCAAAACGACGAAATGGAACGTCACGAAAATGTTGATGTAGCGCCACGCACCGGTCGCTTTTGCGTTTCCTCGATAGGTCTGCCACCCGCGAACCACGGCCAGGCCGATGCCGTGCAGGGCTCCCCAGAGGACGAAGTTCCAGCTCGCGCCGTGCCACAACCCGCCGATCAGCATGGTAATGATGAGGTTCACATAGACCATCGCTTTGGAACGCTTGCCGGGCAGCGAAAAATACAGGTAATCGCGCAGCCAGTTCGACAGCGTGATGTGCCATCGCCGCCAGAAATCCGCGACGTTTTCGGCCGCATAAGGCATGTTGAAATTCGCCGGCAGCTTGATCCCCAACAGCAAAGCCGACCCGATCGCGATATCGGTGTATCCCGAAAAATCGTAGTAGATCTGTAGCGTGTAGGCGTAAACCGCGACCAGCGTCTCGGTTCCACTGTAGAGCGTCGGAAAATCGAACACGCGATTGACCAGGTTCGCGCCCAGAAAATCGGCGATCAGCAACTTCTTCATGAGTCCCATGCCGATCAGAAACAGCGCGCGGCCACCGTCGGCAGGATCGAGCTTCCTGGGTTTCTCGAACTGATCGATCAGCGTCGACACGCGCGTGATGGGACCGGCGAGCGTGGTCGGAAAGAACGAAACCGCGGCGAGATGCGCCAGGTAGCTCCGCGTGCCCTTGGCGTCGCGGCGGTACAGATCGATGGTGTAGGTCAGGGCTTGGAACACGTAAAAGGACAGGCTGATCGGCAGCGCCCAATGCCATTCCGGCGCCGGCCGGCCGGTCACCGCAGTCCAATTCTGGAAGAAGAAGGGGACGTATTTGATGGTCGCGAGCAGGCCGATGTTCATCAGGATGCTCGCTGCGACCAGGAGGCGGCGCACGATGGGGCTCTTGGAAGACTGAAGCCCGAGCCCGAAGAGGTAGTCGCAGGTGGAGACGGCTGGGATCAGGACCAGATAGGTCAAGTCCCATTTCGCGTAGAAGAAATAGTTCGCGAACAGGACTACGGCGAGCGTGAGCGTCCGAACCCTGGAAACCGGCCAGTAGAGAGCAAAGATCGCGACCAGGAAGACGAAATAGGTCGGGGAAGACAGCAGCAAACTTCTAGAATACAGAAGTCAGGAGTCAGAATTCAGAATGCGCCGACCCGCTGGAGTAATGCTGACCATGCGGCGTCCGTCCGCAAAGTCCTGCGCGACCAGACCTCGATCACAAGCATCTTCCCAAACCGGAAGCTTCGGACAGGAAGTGCGCCAGGCATTCATGACCTCTTCGTAACTGCGGTCGCCTTGCGATAGCCACAGCAGCAGATCCCGAATCAAAGCTTCGACCGTGGTATCGGCCATTCTGACTCCCGACTCCTTCTTTCAGTACGTCTGGATGGTCCGCTTGTTCCGTGGCGCTTGGACGTAGGGACTGACCAGGCTTTCGTTTCCGTCCTTATCTATCGCTTTCACCCCGAAAACCACTTCGTCGATAGAGACTTCCGGCAGGGTGTATTCGGTCACATTGCCGACGAAAATTTCGCGCTCCCAATGCGCGGCCGTGGTTTTGCGCATCACGATGACGTACCCGGCCAGATCCGCCTCAGGAGTTTCGCTTTTCCATTTCAACGCCGCGTCGTAGCGCGATTTTCCTCGCGTCAGCAGCAGGTTTGTGACTTTCTGGCCGTTGCGTTCCACTTGTTCGCTGGTGATCGGCGTCTTGGGAGCCCATGCCAGCGACGCCGCCACGGCTCCGTTCACCTTGGTCACGCGCGTGATGTAGGAAGGCGACGTATTCGCGAACAGGTCGGTCGCCGAATGCTGGTTGGCGAAATTCTCCACCGGCGTCGAAATACGAACCGCCGCGAATCCTTCCAGGTTGAACGGCGTGTGATCGCCACCGCGGCCGAAGCGGTCGGCGCGAAACACGGGGTCGACTTCCATTGCGGGAACATAGCGCTCACCGATTTCTTTCATATAGCGCGCGATTTCCCGCGACGGCGAATCGATAGGGTCTTCGCTATAGATGTTGACGCGGCGATTTTCGGTGCGCCCATCGCCGCCGACGTCGCTGCCGATGATGTCGCTGTTGAGCACCGCCTCGATTTTCTGATCGAGGGTTTTCGCTTTCGCCGCGTACAGCGTGCTGCCTAGCAATCCAGCTTCCTCGCCCGCGAACGCCACGAATACGATGGTCTTCTCGAAATGATATTGGCTCAGGACGCGCGCCAGTTCCATCACGCAGGCGGTTCCGCTGCCATCGTCGGTGACGCCGGGAGCGTCGATGTTGGGATCGCGCGGTGTGGTCGGCGGCGGGTCGCCGGGCTGGGGCGCAGGCGACCCCGGTGGGCGCGCATTATTCACTGTGTCGTAATGTCCGCTCACGATAATTCGCTGATCTTTATTCATCGTCCCCGGCAGCACGGCGACCACGTTGTAAAGATCCACATCGTCCTGGATGCGCGAGGCGCGGCTGGTGTCTTTCTTGAGGCGGTACTGATCGTAACTCACCTCCAGCCGCGGGCTATAGCTGCGGAACTGTTCGTAGATCCATTTCCGGGCGGCTCCCACTCCACGCGTCGGGTTGTCTTGGGAGGAAAAAATATTGCGCGTCCCGAAGCCTTCCAGCTTCTTGAGGTTGTCCGCGATCTTGTCCTCGGAGACCTCGGAGACGATTTTGGAAACCTGTGGATTGACGGCTTTGTATTGCGCGGCGGCGGTGAATGCGCCACAAACGACGAGTAGGAAGATGTTCCCCATATCTGGAGAATCATAGTCCAGACGATGGTTCGGAAGCAAAGGTGACACGGCGAGAAGGATTCCAGAGGTCGAACGCGCTCCATCACTGTCGCGCCTCAACTGACGGCCGCGCGGACAGCAGGTCCGTTGTCATCTTGAGGCGCGACAGTCATGGAGCGCGTTCCGTCTGCTATCTCGCAGCGTACGTCTTCGAAAATTTGTTGCGCGAATTGTAGACCGTGAAAGCTCCGCTCGCCTCTGCGGAAACTTTGAGAAATTTGCCTTCGCAATGCTCTTCCAGGTTCGCGATCATGGTGTCGGAGACATTCGTCTCCTTGCCGCCGGCGACCGCGAAGTGGAGCTGCCACATGTCCTCCAGTCCGGGCGATGTATTGACCGTTTTCCAACCTTTGGGATCGCCGCCTTTCCGAGCTCCGTTGTTCATGATCGTGACTCGTGGAGCCATCCCGTGAATGGCGGGCGACGTTTCGCCGCCGTGGTGATCGGTCAGGAACAGATCCACTTTGCCGATCCGGTTTTCAGGGCACAGGAGCGCGATCTCCTTGTTCCACGTCAGATCGCCAAGATCGGCGAAACGGAATTTTCCGTACTGAATCAGGACGCCCGCCGATTGCGTATTCTCGCCGCTCTCATCGGGATGCGTAGCGATGCCCGCGCAATATGGATTCGGCTCCCCTTTTCGCTCCACGTGTTCGCCGGCGGCCACCATAACCGTGACGTCGATGCCTTTCACGGCGATTGTGTCGCCGGGCTTGATGCGCTGGCGATGTTGTTTTGACATTGCGTCTTCGTAGGCTTTGTTGGTCTTGTCCGGAGATGGATCTACCGACGGGCCCTTGTCGTAAAAGTTCCCCACGGTAAACCGCTCCAGTAGATTCGGAACGCCGCCCTCATGATCGGGATGATGATGCGTGATCAACACATTATCGATATGCTTCACGTGCGCCAGCTTGGCGGCCGCGGCGATGCGGTCAGCATCGCGTCCGCTGAAATTCGAATATCCGGCATCGATCAGCAGGGACTGGCCGGAAGGCGCGACGACCAGCGTCGATTGGCCGCCCTCGACATCGATGAAGTAAATGTCCAGTGTTTTCGCTGCATCAACGGCGCCAGCGAGGGCAAAGAAAGCGGCAAAGAAACGCATCAGTCCGATCCTAGCAATTTGCGCGAGTGGCGGTAAAATAAAAAATGCCCCCTCAGATCACCGTTCTGGATGCCGGAGGACAATACTGTCATCTGATCGCCCGGCGGGTGCGCAATCTGGGAGTGTATGCCGAAGTGGCCCCCAGCGAAACACCCGCATCGTCGCTCGCTGGACGCAAGGGCGTCATCATTTCCGGCGGCCCGTCGAGCGTTTACGATCCTGGCAGTCCCACCATCGATCCCGCATTGCTTGAGGCGGGGATTCCGGTGCTCGGGATTTGCTACGGCCAGCAGTTGATCGCGCATCTACTGGGAGGAAATGTCCAGAAAGGCGAACACGGCGAGTACGGATTCGCGCAACTCGAAATTTCGGCGAATGACGGGATTCTGGGCGGGATCGTGGGACCGCAGCAGGTGTGGATGAGCCATCGCGACACCGTGATCGAGCCGCCTGCCGGATTCCATGTGCTGGGGAGCACGGAAACCTGTTCCATTGCGGCGATCGCATCTCCGGCGCGTCGCGTGTTCGCGGTGCAGTTTCATCCTGAAGTGGCGCACACGCCGTGTGGATCGGCGATTCTTTCGAACTTCATCTTCGACATCTGCGGATGTAAGCGCGATTGGGACCCGGCCGGCCAGATCCGCGCCGTGGAAGAGCACATTCGCCAGACTGCGGGCGATCGCAATATTTTCTTTTTCGTAAGCGGCGGTGTGGATTCGACGGTCGCCTACACGCTGTGTCTTAAGGCGCTGGAGCCGGAACGCGTCCACGGCACCTACGTCGATACCGGGCTGATGCGGGAAGGCGAAACGGAGCTGGTGCGGCGGAATTTCCCGGCGCTCAATATCGAGCATGCCGCGTCGGAATTTCTAAGCGCGCTCGCCGGCGTGACCGATCCTGAAGAGAAACGCCATATCATCGGCGAACAATTCGTGGAAGTGCAGCAGCGTATTCTGGAGAGCGAGCATTATCTCGACGGCCACTGGATTCTCGGTCAGGGGACGATTTATCCGGACACGATCGAATCCGGCGGTTCGGCCAAGGCGGACCTCATCAAGACGCATCACAATCGCGTCGCGGGGATTCAGAAGCTGATCGAGCAGGGCCGCATCGTGGAACCGCTGGCGTCGTTCTACAAAGACGAAGTACGGGCCATCGGCCGCGAGCTGGGGCTTGGTAAGGAGCTGATCGAGCGGCATCCGTTTCCGGGTCCGGGACTGGCGATTCGCTGCCTGTGTTCTTCCGAATCGGCTGCGCCCGAACGGATCACAGAGGGCTGGATTCTGCCGGTGCGATCGGTGGGTGTACAAGGCGATTCGAGAACCTACCGGCCGGTGCTCGCGCTGGAGGCTTTTCCAGCGGAAGACGAAGCCGCGCGGCTGACCAACCGGACTGCCGGAGTGAATCGAGTCGTGGCCACCGTGTGGACTGCCGCGCCATTGCAGGATCTACGCGTCGCACCGGCCGGGCTGACGGAGGTGCGTCTGGCTCGATTGCGCCGCGCTGATGCGATTGTGCGCAGTCTCGCGCACGATTTCGATCAGACCATCTGGCAGTTTCCTGTCGTGCTGATTCCTTTCGGAATAGTCGAACGGCCGGATTCGGTAGTGCTGCGGCCCATCGATTCCGTGGATGGAATGACGGCACGCTCGGTGCGGATGCCCGAGGATCTTCTGAGCAGAATTACCGGGGCATTGAGAAACGTCGAAGGCGTCGGCGGAGTGTTCTACGACTTGACGAACAAGCCGCCTGGGACGATCGAGTGGGAATAGCCATCCTGGTTTCCGTCAGGATCGACGGCTCCCTGTGGTCGCGGCTCAGGGTCCGCTATTAAGTCGCCAGTTGGGCTAGTTGCGAATCCAGGTACGCCAGACCGCTTTCGAGTTGTTTGCGATAACGCGGATCTTGGCACGCTTCCAGATCGCGAACCACCCGCGTGCGATGAAGCAGCAGGCTGTCACGTTTCTTTTCGACTTCCAACTGCTCAGGTGTCAACTTGATCCGCGGCTCGCTTTCGCGCGCCTTGGCTGACGCGATCTGCTCCTCGACGGATTTGCTTTCCCAGCCTCGCGCCACATCCCCCAGTCTACCGCTTTACTACCGCGGCTCGCTGGACGGCGGAACAATGCCCTTCAGGCGCATGTACACCGCGAGATAGCCATACTCCTCATTGCTGTGCGCGATCACACCCCACAGCACCGCGAATTTCGAGCGCGGGCCGCCACGTCCCATGCTGACCGTTTTGGCGGCGTCATCATCGCTCAGCGAACTGACTACGCCGTCACAGATGTCGAATGACGACTTCAGAGCAGCCACCAAGTCGGCTTTCGCGGTCTTGCTGCCGGCGCTTTCCGGCGGAGTGGAACCGGCGATCGCGGCGCACGTGCGGCCTTGCGCGTCGGCGATGTGGGCAATCAACGCCCCGAACGTCCGGATGTCGGGCGACGCTTTGAAGGCGTACTGATCGTCCGGCATCTTTTCAGCGGCCTTGGTCAGATTGGTTTTAATTCCGTTGTAATTGGCCTTGATTGCGGCGGCCTCGGTGGTGGCCTGCTGCGCGAACATAGTGGAGCCCGCGAGCAAAGCGGTGGTCATCAACATGGAAAATCGGTTCACGTTTGTTCTCCT
>Ga0210400_10000229_pt1 | contig 69166 bp, 58 predicted proteins | sample IncBWH26MmetaG_FD_155456 | JGI IMG/M metagenome (GOLD analysis project Ga0210400, IMG submission 155456) | Forest soil microbial communities from Barre Woods Harvard Forest LTER site, Petersham, Massachusetts, United States - Inc-BW-H-26-M | ecosystem: Environmental > Terrestrial > Soil >...
CCCGGGTTCGAACCGCGGCATGATCCCCCATTCCAGCAACCCGCCCGCCAGCCTTGCCAAGGAATTCGGCGCCGCCCCCCGCTGGGCGGTCTATTCGCACATGGGCGGAAACACGCCCCAGCAGTTGGTCAATGTGATCGCCGAGCGGATCGCAAAGGGCGAGACCGACCTGGCGCTGGCGGTGGGCTGCGAGTTCCTGGGCTCGGCGATGAAGCGGCTGACCCGGGGCCTGGGCTTCGACGACTGGCATGAGGACGCCGACCTGCCGCCGCCGGAGCGGATCGGCGACCCCCGCAACGGCGTCAGTCCCTACGAGGCGCGCCATGGGCTGGGACGGCCGATCAACTGCTATCCGCTGTTCGAGAACGCGCTCCGGGCGCGCGACGGCCGCTCGATCGCCGACCACCAGGCGCGGCTGGGCCGGCTGTTCGCGCCGTTCACGCAGGTGGCGGCCCAGAACCCGGACGCCTGGTTCCAGACGGCGCGCACCGCCGAGGAACTGGTCGCCGTCTCCGAAAAGAACCGGATGGTGGGCTTCCCCTATCCGAAGCTGCTCAACGCCATCATGGAGGTGGACCAGTCCGCCGGCGTGATCCTGGCCAGCGAGGCCAAGGCGCGCGAGCTGGGCGTGCCGGAGGAGAAGTGGATCTACCTGCACGGCTGCGCCGACGCGGCCGACCTGTGGCATCCCCTGGACCGGCAGGACTTCCATTCGAGCCCGGCCATGCGCCTGACCGGCCAGCGGGCCTTGGAGATGGCCGGCGTGGGCCTGGGCGACATCGGCTTCATCGACCTCTACTCCTGCTTCCCGGTGGCCGTGGAGATCGGCGCCGAGGAGCTGGGGCTGGCGCTGGACGATCCGCGCGGACTGACGGTGACCGGCGGGCTGCCCTACGCCGGCGGGCCGGGGAACAACTACGCCATGCACTCCATCGCGGTGATGGCCGGCAAGCTGCGCGCGGCGCGCGAGGCCTATGGGCTGGTGACCGCCAACGGCTGGTACCTGACCAAGCAGTCCACCGGCGTCTATTCGGCGCGGCGGCCGAAGCGGCCGTTCGAGCGGCAGGATCCCAAGGTGCTGCAGGCTGAGATCGACGCCCTGCCGCATCCCGTTGTCACCGAGGCGCCGCAAGGGCCGGCCAGAATCGAGACCTACACCGTCGTCCACCGCCGCGAGGGGCCGTTCATGGGCATCGTCATCGGCCGCGACGAGGCGGGCCGCCGCTTCGCCGCCTATACGCCCAACGACCCTGCGACCCTGGCCGGCCTGGAGCAGGGCGAGCAGGTAGGGCGGACGGGCCGCGCCACGCCCGGCGCCGACGGTCAGCCCAATCTCTTCATCCCCGACTGAAAGCGCCCATGGCCCGCCTCTATCTGATCCGCCACGGCAAGCCCTCCGCCACCTGGGGCGGGGACGACGACGATCCGGGCCTGGACGAGACCGGCCGGGCCCAGGCCCGCGCGGCGCGCGACTGGCTGATGGCGCTGCCGGTGCACCAACGGCCCGCCAAGGTGGTGAGCTCGCCGCTGCGCCGCTGCCGCGAGACCGCTGAGCCCACGGCCCAGGCCCTGGGCGTGGAGATCGAGGTCGACGCGCGGGTGGGGGAGATCCCGACGCCGGCGGCGCTGTCGGCGGACGAGCGCGGGCCGTGGCTGCGCAAGGCCTTCGCCGGGACCTGGGCGGAAATCGAGGGCGATCTCGACTACGAGGCCTGGCGGCGGGAGATCACCGCGTCGCTCGCGGGCCGGGGAAACACCGCGGTCTTCTCGCACTATGTGGCGACCAATGCGGTGGTCTCGCAATTGCTGGGCGTGCCCCAGGTGCTGGCCTTCCGCCCCGATCATGCGTCGATCACCATATTGGAATCCGACGGCGCAACCCTCACCTTGGTGGAGAAGGGCCGCGAAGCGACCACGGGCGTGCTTTAGGATGGGGCGGTAAGCGTTTGAACCTGCGTCAGATCCTCACGGTCGAGCAGATGGGGCGGGCCGACGCCGCGGCGATCGCGGCGGGGACACCCGGCCTGACCTTGATGGAGCGCGCCGGCGTCGCGGTGGCCGACGCGGTCTGCGCCCGGTTCGCCCGGCAGGCGACGACGGTGCTCTGCGGGCCGGGCAACAACGGCGGCGACGGCTATGTGGCGGCGCGCCTGCTCAAGGACCGCGGCTGGCCGGTGGAGGTGAGGAGCTTCGGCGAACCCGTCACCCAGGACGCCCAGGCCGCCAGCGCCCGCTGGGACGGCCCGACCCAGGCGCTGAACGGGGCCCTGGAGCCCGGCCTGTGGATCGACGCCCTGTTCGGCGCGGGGCTCTCGCGGCCCCTGGAGGGCCCGGCGGCGGCGGCGGCCTTGGCGATGGCCGAGGCGCCGGAGCAGGTGGTGGCGGTGGACGTGCCCAGCGGCGTGCCGGGCGACACCGGAAAGCCGCTCGGGCCCGCGGCGCGCGCGGCGGTGACCGTGACCTTCCACGCCAAGAAGCCGGCGCACCTGCTGGAGCCCGGCCACGGGCGCTGCGGCGAGGTCATCGTGGCGGATATCGGCCTGGGCGCCACGGATAGCCAGACGGTGGAGAACGGCCCGGAGCTGTGGCTGCCGCGGCTGCCTTGGCCCTCGGCGGCCTCGCACAAGCACGCACGCGGCCGCCTGGTGGTGGTCAGCGGCGAGGCCTGGCAGACCGGGGCCGCGCGGTTGGCGGCGCGGGCGGGCCTGCGGATCGGGGCCGGTCTGGTGACGGTGCTGTCGCCGCCGGAGGCCCTGCCGATCAACGCCGCGCACCTGGAAGCGGTGATGCTGCGGCCCTTCGAGACCGACCTGGAGCTAGAGCAGGCGGCCAAGGAGGCGGACGCCGCGGTGATCGGGCCGGCGGCCGGCGTCGGCGAGCCCACCCTGCTGAACGTGCTGGCCCTGGCGCGCACCGGCGCCGCCCTGATCCTCGACGCCGACGCCATCACCGTCTTCCGCGACGATCCGGAGGAGCTGTTCTCGCTGCTCGACCGCGACGACGTGCTGACGCCGCATCCTGGGGAGTTCGAGCGCCTGTTCCCGGGCCTGCTGGCCGCCTCGCCGGAGCGGATCACCGCTGCGCGCACCGCGGCCGAGCGGGCCGGGGCGGTGGTGCTGCTGAAGGGCGCCGACACGGTGGTGGCCGCGCCGGACGGCCGTTGCGCGGTGAACGGCAACGGCTCGCCATGGCTGGCCACCGCCGGCTCCGGCGATGTCCTGGCCGGCTTCATCGGCGGCCTGGTGGCGCAGGGGATGGACAGCTTCGAGGCCGCCTGCGCCGGAGCCTGGATCCACGCGGAGGCCGCCGAGCTGCATGGGCCGGGCCTGATCTCCGAGGACCTGCCGGGCCTGGCGCCGATGGTGCTGCGGCGCCTGTTCGACGAGCGCTGACGGCAAGGGCGGCGGATCGCTCCGCCGCCCCTCTCGTGAGATAGGCCTGAGCCTAGAAGTCGGCGGTGAGGCCGACGAACACGAACCGGCCGAGCGCGTCGTAGACCTGCGGGAAGGTGTTCCCGTTGCCGGTCGTGGCGGGCAGGTTGGTGCCGGACAGCGGCGGGTCCTTGTCGAACACATTGTTCACGCCGACCCGGAAGTTCAGGTTGTTGTGGACCGTGAAGTTCGCCGTCAGGTCGATGTAGTTCTGGGCCGCCAGCACTCGCTCGTTGGGGAACTGGTTGCCCGGGTTGTTGAGCTGCGGGTTGGCGTCGTAGGCGTCGAGCGTCACCTTGCTGAAGTAGCGCCATTGGGCCGACAGGCTCAGGCTCTTGAACCAGTCGCCGTACGAGTACGGGGTGTTCCAGGTCACGCGGGCCTTGTGGCGCCATTCGGGAGACGGTGTCAGGCAGATCGGGCCATAGAGGCCCTTGCAGTCGTACGACGGGCCGCCCGGCAGGGGCTGGGTGATTGTGTCGTTGAGCCAGGTCCCGACCATGGTGGCCGAGATCGAGCCGTTGTCGCCCAGGCCGATGGCCGAAAGCTGGGTGTGGTAGTTGACGTTCAGGTCGACGCCGGAGGTCTTCAGCGAGCCGGTGTTGAGCGTGGTGTCCTGCACGAAGCCCTGGTTGGTGAGGAACAGCGAGCCGTTGGCGTCGCGGTGCACCAGGTTGCAGAACACCGGATTGCCGGTGTTGACGCACTGGTTGAGCTCCAGCGTCGCCCCGATGCGGGTGATGAACTGGTCGACCTTGATGTTGAAGTAGTCGAGCGAGACCGACAGGCCCGGCGCGAAGGTCGGCTGGAACACGAGGCCGGCAGTGTAGGTGTCACTGATCTCCGGCTTCAGGTTCGGGTTGCCGCCGGTCTGGCCGTTGTACTGGTTGGCCGGGTTCTTCTCGATGGCCAGGACCTGGGCCGTGGTCAGGTGGAAGAGGTTGGCGCAGGTGGCGACCAGGGGGCTCGCCGCGGTCAGGCCGGCGCAGGGGTCGGCCGTGCCGTCGAGGACGACGTTCTGCGGCGCGAACAGCTCGATCACGTTGGGCGCGCGGACGGCGCGGTTGTAGCCCGCCCGGAAGCGTACGCCGTCGACCACCTCCCACTCGCCGGCCACCTTGTAGGTGTTGGTGTTGCCGATGGAGGAATAGTCGGAGAAGCGGTAGCCGAGCTCGAGGGTCAGGTCCTTGGCGAAGGGCATGTCGCTGATCAGCGGCACGCGCGCCTCGCCGAACAGCTCATAGACGTCGAAGCTGCCGCTGACCGGCGGATTGGCCCCGCCGTTGCCGTTCACCAGGCCGTTGTTGGCCAGGAAGTCGGCGACGGTGTCGAGATGCTCGCGGCGGTACTCGGCGCCGAGCGCGACGCCCACGCCTTCGCTGGCCCAGGCGCTCTTGATCCCATAGTCCGCCAGCTTGCCGGTGAAGGCCAGGCTCACCACCCGCTCGGTGATGTTGCCGCTGTTGAAGCTGTTGATCGACAGGAAGTTGATCGCCTGCGGTGAGATCAGCGCCGAGGAGAAGATGTTGATCGGCACGCAGCCCGGGTCGGGGTTGGCGGCCGGGTTGCAGATCGGGGCCCCGCCGGGGCCGGCGATGGCGTTCAGCGACTGGTTGATCCGGGTGGTGTCGAAGTTGCCGCTCTGGCGGTTGGCGACGGCGACGGAGCCGTATTGCATATAGCCGTCGTAGTTCCAGTTCTTGCCCAGGTCGCCCTTGAGGCCGAGCACGATCCGGAAGTCGGTGTGGCGGAACTGGGTGAGGCGACCGGTCTGCTCGGCGGAGAGCAGGCGCCGCGCGACGGTGCCGGTGAAGACGCCGTTCGGGTTGGTGGCGCAGGTGCCGCCGCCGGTGGCGGCGGTCGGGACCAGCAGGCCTTTTTCCTGGGCGGTCAGGAAGGGGTTGGCGCAGTTGACGCTGAAGGTGCTGGCGAAGATGCCGCCGGCCGCGATCTGGGCCGTCGACAGGTCGTCCATGAACATGGTGTCCATGTACGCCGTGGCCCAGGGCGCGATCTCGTAGTGGGCGAAGGCGCCCAGGTTGTAGCGCTCGTCAGGCCGCACGAAGAAGTTGGCCGGGCCGAAGTTGAACACGTCGGTCGTCGCGTTGCGCGGCCGGAAGGTGTTGAAGGTGGTCGGGTCGACCGTGAAGCCGCCGACGCGGGCCGGATAGGCGGTGCCGGAGCCGGAGCAGCCGAAGCCGGCCGCCGTTGAGGCCAATGTGCAGGCGCTGAAGTCGCGGTCGGCTTCCAGGATCGGGTTGTTCTGGCGGTAGGTGGCGTAGGCGGTGACGTTGCCCTTGCCGTCCGGCGCGTTGACGCCGATCACGAAGCTCACCTCCGAGCCCTCGCCTTCCCAGATGTTATGCGCCGGCGAGGCGTACTGGGACGGGATCAGGGCGGTCGCCCGCGCGGCCGCCAGGGCCGACTGGCCGATTCCGTTGTCGTTGGTGTGCTGATAACCCGAGTACTGGGCGTCGATCCGCACGCCCTCGAAGTTCTTGACCATGATGAAGTTGACGACGCCGGCCACGGCGTCGGCGCCGTAGGTCGCCGAGGCGCCGCCGGTCAGCACGTCCACCCGCTCCACCAGGGCGGCCGGGATGAAGTTCAGGTCGGCGGCCGAGCCGGTGACGCGCGCGGTCGGATCGCCCCCCATCAGGCGGCGGTTGTCGATCAGCACCAGGGTGCGGTTGGGGCCGAGGCCGCGCAGGTCGACGGTGGCCGCGCCGGTCGCGCCGTTGGTGATCGAGGAGCCCTGGCCGGCGAAGACCTGCGGCAGGGAGTTGGTGATGTCTTCGATCCGGGTGACGCCCTGGGCCTTGATGTCGGCGTTGCCGACCGTGGTCACGGGCGCGATGGAGGTCAGGTTCGGCGACGGGATGCGCGTGCCGGTCACGACGATCTCGGCGACGTCCCCGTTCGCATCGGCGGCCGCGGCGAAGGCCTGGGTCGCGGACAGGCCGAGGAAGGCCGCGCCGCAGATCATGGAAGAAGCCAGCAGGCGCTCCCGGGTGTTTTGAATTTTCAAGGTCAACTCCTCCAGCCGCCGTGCTCGCGACGAGCCGGCCAGCCCCCAAACAAATCTCAGTCCCGGGGACTCCTCGTGGAGACCTCGGTTGGGGTGGAGTTACTTAGTGCTGTAGGAAAGCGTCAACGCGGATATCGATGTAACATTGGTAATGTGGCGTACGTGTCTCGAAATGGACACAAAGAGCAAAGTAATCATATCGGATTAGATTGTAGTCGACTTTGAATGTATCTGGATCTGGCCCCCTATAGCGGGATCGCCGTGGTGAATTTTACGCGCTTCTTGACGAAGCTCGCCTCATAGCGCCGAACCGCGGGATGACCGGCGATGTTGGCGTCGGTGAAGGCGTTGAACTCCTCCATGCCGCGGAAGATCGCGATGCAGGAGATGTCATAGGCGCCGGAGATTTCCATGCACACCTGCACCTGGGGCGAACGGCAGAGGTGGGAGCGGAACTCGCTGACCGCCGCGGGGGAGTGGCGCTCAAGCTGGACCATCATGATGACGGAGATCCGCTCGCCGACCTGCGCCGGTTCGATGATGGAGACGTCTGCGGAGATGACCCCTTCGTCCCGGTACTGCCGGATGCGGCGCAGGATCGCCGAGGGCGACAGGGGCACCCGGTCGGCCAGGACCTGGGCCGTGGCCTGGTTGTTCTCCTGCAGGGCCCCCAGAATCTGCACGTCCAATCGGTCAAGTGGATAGGCCATAGCGGTTCGCGCGTCCCCAGGTGAGGGGAGCCAACCACAGGAATCGCCGCCGCGACAGTTAACTTGCGTTCATCTGACGTAACAGCGTGACATTCGAGTATTCGGTCGTGAGATTGCCGCAACTATGCATGGAATTTTCTGGGCGAAAACTGGAAACCCCGGTCAACTTTGATAGTCGATGGTCACGGCGCGGCGGATCATCTCGTCGAGGCGGCCGCGCAGCGCCCGGCCCCCGTCGCTCAGGTGGACGACATGGCTGCGGCCGTCGGCGGGATTGAGGAAGGCATCCACCAGGCCCAGCGCCGGCGCCTGGGCCCAATCCGATCCCGGCCGGCCCAGGGCGCGCAGGCTGCGCGAGGCCGTGGACTGGGTGAGGCCCGCGATGAAGGCCAGTTCCTGGACGCTGAGGCCCTCGTTCTCGCAGACATAGAGGAAGGCCACGATCTCGTTGACGCTGATGCGGGCATCGAGCGCCTTCATGGCGAGGATCGCCTCCAGCAGGGAGTCCCTCGGGCGCACCGAAGCCCTATTCGTCGGCGTATCGGTTCAGGGCGCCGGTGGCCGCGGCCCGCGGCGCGGCCCGGGTCAACGGCAGGGCCTTGCGCTGCCGGCGTTCGCGCATCGCCAGGGTGGCCTCCGGATAGGCGTCGCGCACCAGCTTGAGGATGTCCTCCAGCCGCTTCTGGTGATCGGCGGCCTCGATGTAGTCCCCGACGCTCAGTTCCACTGAGATTTGACCGCAGAGCTTCATAGCCGACCTCGCAAACGAACTTCCCTCACTGCCGGAAAGCGTAGGCTGGTTCGGCTGCGGTTTTGGCGCTTTGGCCGGGGGGCGGCGCACAATTTCCGCGTTCTGAGCACGCCGTTCGCTGAAAAAGCGCTCCTTTCGATTGTGACGAAGATGTAATCTCGAATGTGAAGATTGTGTAATCTATCCAACGACTTCGCCGGCTGTGAGCGCCAGGAGGGCGAAGGAGGCCAGCCAGTGCTCGCCCATGTAGTCACCGGCGACGTGGGGCAGGCTGGCGGCCAGGTGTTCGCGCGCCGTGGCCTCGGCGACGGCGGCCAGGGGATCGCCCGCGGGAAGCGCGGCGGCCAGTTCGCGCCAGCACCAGGCGCGCGAGAAGTTGAGGCCGTCCAGGTGGGCGATCTTGCCATCGCTGCGGTCGGAGACCGTGGCCGGGGTGAACAGGCTGGCCGGCTGGCGCCGGGCGGCGCGCGGCAGGAAGTCCGCGAACCAGGCCGCGAACTCGGCCGCCGGCAGCAGGCGGCGCAGGCACTCGGCCTCCATCAGGGTGGCGGAGAGGAACTCGTCGCCCGAGGGCTCCCAGGCCGGGGCGTCGCGGTCGGCCAGATACCAGGCGCGGCACTTGTCGGTGAACAGGGCCGAGAGCGCCGCATCGCCCCTGGCCGCCGCGTAGTCCTGGGCCAGGGCGATGGCGAAGGCGGTGGAGGAATGCACCCCGGTGCGGATCGGATAGGACGCCTTGGGCAGGAAATCCTGGAAGCGCTGCGCGAAGGCCTCGGCCAGCGGCTGGTGGGTCGCGGCCCACGGCGCGTCATGGGCCATCAGCTCCGCCTGCAGCTTGAGCAGCCAGCCCCAGCCGTAGGGCCGCTCGAACCCGCGCGACGAGGGCCGGGCGAGATAGGCGACCTCGCCCGCGACCTTGTCCGCCGTGAAGGCGTCGTCGAACAGCGCCCGGATGGCGCGGGCCTGCGGGATGCCGGGCTCGCGGCGCAGCAGGGTCGCGAGCAGCCAGTAGCCGTGGACGCAGGAGTGCCAATCGAAGCTGCCGAAGAAGATGGGGTGCAGGTCGCGGGGCCCGCGCGCATCGGCCGGATCCTCCAGCACATGGTCGAGCTTGTTCGGGTACTCGCGGGTCACATGGCCCAGCGCGATGCCGGCGAACTTGGCGGCGAGGTCCGGGGTGAGGCGGCTATCGGAAGGCGAGGACATACATCAGCACCGTGTTGACGATCAGCATGAGGAGCGCGGTCGGGACCTGGGCCTTGATCACCGCATAGCGATCGGGAAGCTCCAGCAGGGCCGACGGCACCAGGTTGAAGTTGGCGGCCAGCGGGGTCATCAGCGTGCCGCAGAACCCCGACAGCATGCCGATGGAGGCGATCACCGCCGGATTGCCCCCGAAATGCCCGACGAGGATCGGGATGGCCACCCCGCCGGTCAGCACCGGGAAGGCGGCGAAGGCGTTGCCCATCAGCATGGTGAAGGCGGCCATGCCGACGCAATAGACGCTCACGGCGGCGAAGCGGGTGTCGACCGGCAGGTAGGCGGTGACGAGGTGGCCGATCTGGTTGCCGACCCCGGCCAGGGCGAAGACCGCGCCGAGCGCCGCCAGATACTGCGGCAGCAGGGCGGCCCAGCCGATGGTATCGGCCAGCCGGCGGCCCTCCTGGATCGGCGCGGCCGGCGGTTGCCGCAGCAACGCCAGCGCTGTCGTCAGCGCGGCCACGACCGCCAGGGCGAGCGAGATCAGGGTCGCCTGTTTGGGATCCATCAGCGGCACGCCGCCGAGCTGGACGGGTTTGAGCGCGAGCACGCCCAGGGCGACCGCCAGCGGCAGCACCAGGGCGGGAACGAACAGGCGGTTTCCGAACCGCTCGGCCATCGCCATCCGCTCGTCCGGCGAGGTGGTCGCCGGGCGGCTGCGGCCCAGGAAGCCCAGGCCCGCCAGCAGGGCCAGGCCGAGGACCAGCACCCCGTTGCCGAGGTCGCCCAGCCGGTCGCCGGCCAGGAAGCTCACCGCCACCAGCGTCCAGAAGGCGGTGTTGCCCCAGCGCTTGGGGTTGGCGCGGTCGAGGCCGCTGAACGCCGCGAAGCCCGCGAACATCAGGCCCGCCAGCAGGTAGACCGCGCCGAGCTTGATCACGGCTGGACCGCCTCAGGGGCCGCCGCCGGGGCCGGGCGGGCGAGACGGCGGTCGAACAGCACCAGCCGCGTGGCGTGGATGGCGAAGGCCGCCAGCGCCGAGGGGATCGCCCAGACCGACAGGTGGATCGGGTCGAGCACGATCCTGGCCGAGGTCAGGAAGCCCACCATCAGCAGGACCGAGCCCATGGCCACGAAGATGTCCTCGCTGAAGAACACCGCGACATTGTCGGTGGCCGAGGCCATGGCGCGGATGGCGTAGCGGGTGGCGGGCGCCGGGGGCCCGTCGCGGGCCTCGGCGGCGGCCTCGGCCATGGGGGCGACGATCGGGCGGATGGTCTGGGCGTGGCCCGCGATCGGCTGCAACCCCGCGGCCGTCGTGAGCTGGCGGAAGACCATGTAGCTGATCAGCAGCCGCCCGGCCGAGACGCCCCGCAGCCGCCCGATGATCCGGCCCGCCTGCTCGCGTAGGCCCGCGCGCTCCAGCACGCCCACCAGGGGCAGGACCAGATAGGCGGCGCTGACGAAGCGGTTCTCGTTGAAGGCCTTGCCGAAGGCCGCGATCACCTGCAGCGGCGACAGGCCCGCGAACCAGCCGCTGGTGAGCGCCGCGGCCACCACCACCAGCAGCGGATTGAGACGGATGGCGAAGCCGACCACGATGACGGCCACGCCCAGCAGGATCAGCATCCGGTCTCCTTCGCGAACAGCGCCGCCATAGGAGCCGCAGACGCCGCCCTAGGCAACGGCGCCGGCGGCCTGCGTCGCCCGCGCGGCGAGCCAGGCGTCCGCCAGCCGCAGGAAGCCGTCGACGTCGACGGTCTCGGCGCGGGCCTGCGGATCGAGGCCGGCCGCAGCGATCAGCGCCTCGCCGCCCAGGCCCTTGAGGCTGGCGCGCAGCATCTTGCGGCGCTGGCCAAAGGCCGCGGCGGTGACCTTCTGCAGGGCGTCCAGGCGGGCGGGCGCCGGACGGTCCGAGCGGGGCGTCAGGCGGACCACGGCCGACTCCACCTTCGGCGGCGGGGTGAAGGCCCGGGCCGGCACGTCCATCACCGTCTGCGCCGCGCAGGTCGCCTGGGCGATCACCGCCAGGCGCCCGTAGGCGTCGCCGTCGACGGGGGCGGCGATCCGCTGGGCCACCTCCTTCTGGAACATCAGGGTCATCGAGGCCGGCGTCCACGGCCCGGTCAGCCACTTGATCAGCAGGGCGGTGCCGACGTTGTAGGGCAGGTTGGAGACCACGTGCCCCGGCTCGCCCGCCATCAGCGCCGCCTCGTCGACCGCGAGCGCGTCGGCGAAGGACAGCGTGAGCGCCCCGGTCGGGGCGGCGGCCGCGAGGTCCTCCAGCAGGGGCCGGAACCGCTGGTCCTTCTCGATGGCGGTGACCCGCGCGCCGGTCTCCAGCAGGGCGCGGGTCAGGCCGCCGGGGCCGGGGCCGACCTCGATCACCCGGGCGCCCGGCGCAAGCTCGGCCAGCCGCGCGATCTTCCGGGTGATGTTCAGGTCCAGCAGGAAGTGCTGGCCGAAGGCCTTCTTGGCCATCAGGCCGTGCGCCGCCAGGGCCTCGCGCAGCGGCGGGAGGGCGTCGAGACTCACCCGGTCTACGCCTCTTTGGCCCGCGCCTGGGCCAGCCGGTCGGCCAGGCGGATGGCGGCGATCAGGCTGTCTGGGCGAGCCAGGCCGCGGCCGGCGATGTCGAAGGCCGTGCCGTGGTCGGGCGAGGTGCGCACGATCGGCAGGCCCAGGGTGACGTTCACCCCGCCCCAGAAATCCAGCATCTTCACCGGGATCAGCGCCTGGTCGTGATAGAGGCAGATGGCCGCGTCATAGTTGGCGCGCATGGCCTCCGGGAACAGGGTGTCGGCCGGGTAGGGGCCGGAAACCTCGATGCCCAGGTCGTGCAGGGCGTCGATCGCCGGGACGACGATCTCGATCTCCTCGCGCCCGATCCCGCCGCCCTCGCCGGCGTGGGGGTTGAGCCCCGCCACCGCCAGCCGTGGCCGGGCGATGCCGAAGTCGCGGCGCAGCGCGTCGGCGGTGACCCGCCCGACATTGACGATGGCCTCGACGCTCAGCGACGAGGAAACCTTGGCCAGGGGCGTGTGGACCGTGACCAGCGCCACCCGCAGGTCGCCGGCGATCAGCATCATCACCGGCCCGCGCGCGCCGTCGAACCGCTCGGCGGCGGTGAGTTCGCCCAGGAACTCGGTGTGGCCGGGGAATTTGAACCCGGCCTCGTAGAGCGGCCCCTTGGCGATCGGAGCGGTGACCACGCCGGGCACGGCGCCGGAGAGCGCCAGGCCCACGGCGGTCTCGATCCACTGGATGATCGACGGCGCGGCGGAGGATGACGGCTGGCCCGCCACCACGGGGCTCCTGAGGGGCAGGTCGAGCACCGGCAGGGCGTCGGCGAAGACCGCCAGGGCCTCGGCCGGGGCGATCACCTGTTTCAGGATCGAGCCCCCGCCGCCCGAGGCCGAGGCCAGGGACTGGTAGTCGCCGACCACCATGAACGGCGGCCCGCCATGGCGCAGCTCGTGCCAGGCCTTGACGATGATCTCCGGTCCGATTCCGGCCGGGTCGCCAAGGCTCAGGGCGAGCGGCCCCGGTTTCACCTGGTCTCGATGGTCGCGGAATTGCGCAGGTCGCGCATGTAACGCCGCGAGATCATGCTGAGCTGCTGGCCGGTGAGGCGGCTCTCGATCTGGTCGTGGTCCACCTGGGCGGCGCCGGCGGCGCGCTTGCCGCAGACCGCCAGCACGTGCAGCCCGACCTTGGTGCGGATCGGCTGCGAGAGCTGGCCGGGCTGCAGGGCCTTGGCGGCCGTGGCGAACTCCGGCAGCAGGTCGCCGATCTCGGCTTCGCCCAGGTCGCCGGCCACCACGCCCGGCGTCTTGCCGACGGTGGCCTCGAGCGTGGCGCAGTCCTTGATCTGGGCGCGGACGCCTTCCAGCTTGGTCTTGGCGGCCGCCACGTCGGCGGCGGTGGCCTCGGCCGGCAGGGCGATGGCGGCCTGTTTCAGGCTGACCAGGGTCTGGCCGGAGCCGGCTCGCTTGTCGCGCAGGTAGACGATGTAGACCCCGTCCTTCACCGGGATCGGCTGCGAGAGCTGGCCGGGCCGGAGCTGCTCGAGCGCCGTGTCCACCTCCGGCGGCATCTCGCCCTGGCTGATCCAGCCGGCGTCGCCGCCCGACGCGGCGGTCGAGGCGCCGGAGAACTGGCGGGCCACGGCCGCGAAGGGCGCGCCCTGCTGCAGTTGGGCGACGAGCTGAGCGGCGCCCTTCACCGCGGCGTCCATGCCGCCGGTGCGGCCGGCGTCGATGAACACCTCGCTGACCTCGTACTGCGGCTTCGAGGCCGCGGCGATCAGCCGGGCCTGGGTGGCTTTGATCTGGTCCTCGCCGATCCGCAGGCGCGTGCCGTAGCGGCCCCGTATCCAGCGCTGCCAGCTCATCTGGGCGCGGATCTGGTCGTAGAGGGTCTGCGAGCTGATCCCCTGGCTCTTCAGGACCGCGATGAAGTTGTCGGGCTTCATGTTGTTCTGCTGGGCCATGCTGCTCAGCTCGTCCTGGACCTCGTCGTCGGTGGCGATGATCGACACCTTCTGGTCCTTCTGGACGCGCTTCAGCTCCTGGATCTGCAGGCTCTCGTCGACCAGCGACAGCAGGGCCTGCTGCTGGAATTCCTGCAGGTTGTCCTGGGTCGGCTGTACGCCGGTGGTGGCGATCAGCAGGCGCATGCGCTGGGCGAGGTCGTAGGTGGAGATGATCTCGTCGTTGACGATGGCGGCGACCGACTCCGACATCGGCCGCATCGGGGTGTAGGCGGCGGGCGTGGGCGCCGGGGCCGAGGCCGGCGCGGCGGCCGAAGGCGCCGGCATGGTGGCGGGCGGCGGCGCGCCGACCGCCCCGCGCAGCGGTTGGGCCTGGAGGCTGATGGGCAGGGCGACAGCCAGCATGGCTGTTGCGATCACCGCGCCCCGCGCCCCTCGGCTCGTGACGTTACGCGCGCGCGTCATGAATAAGTTCGTTCCCTCGTTCGGCCGCGTGCGGCCGCAAAGCCTACCTGCCATAAAATGGTGCGCCCAATGTGGCGAGCGTTAGGCGTACGGACAGTTGGTCGCTGGAGCCCAGCCGCCCGATTATAACGTCTTCGTGGCGATAGAACACATCCACGCGGATGCATTCGTCCTTGTAGAAGACGCCGACGTCGCGGATCACCCAGGCGTTCTGGATCAGGTCGCGGTTGCCGTAGGCGCTCAGGCCCCAATGCTGGGTGAGGTTCAGGTCGCCGCCCATGTCCATGTTCTTGAGCGGCGTGCCGTTGATCCCCTGATCGTCCTTCAGGTAGCGGATGTAGCCCGAGCCCCACTTGCCGTTGAAGTTCGCTCCCGCCTCGATGCGGTGCACCTGGAAGGTCTCGGTGTCGAGCCGCGTGCGGGCGAAGAAGGACAGGCCCTTCATCGGCTGGGCGTCGCCGGCGATGACCCAGTCCGACGCGCGCGTGGTGAGGCCCGAGCCCGGGGCGAAGACGTTGTTGGGGCTGTCGCGGAAGCTGCGGCCGATCAGCAGGCTGGCGCGGCGCCCGTCGTCCCACAGGATCGAGCCGCGACCCGCGACATTCAGGCGCACGCCGTCCTCGTAGAGGTCGTAGCCGGGGAACTTGTCGGCCTGGAAGAGGGTGGTCTCGTCGAATTCGAAGGCGATCGAATCCTCGTCCAGGTAGATCGGCTTTCCGGTCGTCGGGTCGTGGCCGATGGTCACCTGGTCGGCGTGCGGCGAGACCGCGATCTGCGCCAGCGGCTCCAGGATCACCGTGGCGTCGTGCCAGCGGCGGTAGAGCGGGTAGGAGATGTCGGCCCCCGCGACGCCGACCGCGCGCGCCTCGGTGAGGTTGGCGGTGCTGGTGGTGGTGACGCCGGTCAGGATGTTGCGCACGTCGTAGCCGTCGAGCCGCATCTGCACGAACGGCTCGACCCTCAGGCCGCTGTCCGAGGTGAAGATCCGCCGCCAGTCGAGGCCGCCGCTGATGCGGGCGCTGTCGAGACCTGGCTGGTTCAGGGCCGGGTTGTCCGGCGATTGGGAGCGGGTCAGGGAGACCGCGCTGGCCGTGAAGCGCAGGCGCCCGCCCAGCACGTCGTTGGGGTCGTCGAAGCGCGTGTCGACGATCGGGGCCACGACCGGGAAGGTGCGGTTGTTGTCGCCCGGGCGCAGGCCCTGGATGCTGAAAGCCGCCACCGAGGCGTAGGAAGTGTCGTCCTCGCGGATGGCGTAGACCTGGCTGATCAGGCGGCGGTCGTCGGCCACATAGGGGCCGCGCGCCAGGTAGACCTTGCCGATGTCGTACTTGTCGAAGATCAGCGAGTCGGAGGCCCGTTCGGCCGTGAAGCCCAGCGTCCAGTCGTCGTCGGGATGGAAGACGCCGCGGCCCAGGATGTAGCTGCGGTTGGTCAGGTCCCCGAACTTGGTGCCTTCGCCCTCCAGGTCCTTCTCGTAGGTATAGCCCGCGCGCAGGTCGAGTTCGCCGTTGGCGAAGCGCTCCCGGAAGTGGAGGTTCAGGAACGGATTGACGTTCGAGTTGATCTGCGGGGCGATGGTCAGGTCGGCCGAGGGGCTCAGCACCAGGAGGTAGGGCTGGTCCCAGGAGAAGCCGCGGCGGCTGCTGACGCCGATCCGCGGCGCCAGGAGGCCCGACGAGCGCTCCGCCGACGGGTCGGCGTGCCAAAACAGCGGCAGGTAGATGATCGGCACGCCCAGGACGTGGATCTTCGCGTGGCGGTAGTAGATCAGGTGGTGGACGCTGTCCTGCACGATGCGGTCGGCGCTCACCGACCAGGTCGGCCGCTTGGGCGTGTTGCCGGTGCAGATCGGGCAGGGCGTGTAGATCGCCTTGTTGAGCTCCTGCAGGTCCTCCGAGCGGCGTACGGCGGTGTCGCCCGAGATCTTGATCTGCTGGTTGGCCTGCTTGTCCTTGAACGTCTCCGAGAAGCCGATGGCCACGGCGGACTGCATCTTGTCGTCGAGGGTGATCTGGTCGGCGTATTCGACCTCGCCGTCGTCGTGGATGATCTGGACGTGGCCGTAGGCGCGGATGACCCCCTGGGCCGGGGCGTCCTTGTCGTGCGGCGGCCGCGACTGGCCCTGCGGCGGGGGCGGCGGCTCCTTGTAGACCAGCTTGTCGGCGCGCAGCGTCCGGTCCTCGTAGCGGACCTCGACATGGCCTTCGGCGGTGGTGATTCCGTTCTTGTCGTCGCGGGAAAGCTCGTCGGCCTCGATGTAGAGCTCGCCCGTCTTCAGGCCGTCGGTGACCGTGGGCGCGGTGGTCTTGGGCCGCTCGGGGGTCCGGCTGGTGTCGTTGAGGATCTGGCCGCGCTGTTCCTTGCCCAGCGGGCTCTGGTCATAGCCGGGCGGCTGCTGCCCGGCCTGGGCGAGGGCGGCGACCGGCCACAGCACCGCCGCCGCGGCCCCGGCGAGCAGCGCGCGCTTCATGGCCCAGGGGGCAAGGCAGGGGCGAGCTGCAGGCAGCGCGCGCCGACGCGGACTCATCTTGGCCTTCCCGATCCCCATAAAGTCCCGCCTCACCTGCCTGCATAGCCGGGCAGGCGGAGGATTCAACCGTCTTCCGTGTAGCAGAGCAGCGTGAGGCCAGACAGCAGCGCGACGGCCGCGGGGGCCCAGGCCGCGGCGAAAAGCGGAATGATGTCGGCGCGCCCCAGCGCGCCGGAGAGTTGGTTGAAGAAGAACACCACGAACCCCAGGGCCACGCCGGCGCCGGCGAGGCCCGCGAGGCCGCCCAGCCTGACCAGCCTGAGCGAAAAGGCCGCGGCCAGGACCGCCATGGCGGCGAACATCAGCGGGGTCGACAGGAGCTGCTGGAAGCGCAGACGGTAGCCGGAGGCCGAAAAGCCCGAATCCTCGGTCTGCTTGATCGCCGCGGGCAGCTTCCAGAAGGCGATGGCGTCGGGGGAGGCGAAGCGCTCGACGGCGGCCTCGGAATCCAGGGTCGAGCGAATCGACAGGCTGTCGGACTGCACCGAGCTTTCGCCGGCGGTGGCTTCGCGCACGTCCTTGAGCTGCCAGAATCCGGGGCGCAGCACCGCCTCGGCGGCTTCCAGGCGGCGGCTGAATTCGGGCTGGCCGAACCGGTTCTTCTGGTAGACGAACAGCGAGACGCCGCGCAGCCGCACCTCGCCCTGCACCGTGTCGCGGGACTTGGCGTGGATCACCATCTGGGTCCGTTCGTCGCCCTGGCGCAGCCAGATGTCCTTGGGGACGTCGCCCAGGTAGTTGGCCATGATCCGGGCCCGGTCGGCCTCGTAGCGCGCGTTGAGCGCGGCGGACATCGGATTGACCGCCATCACCGCGAAGACGCCGATCATGAAGGCGGCGATGGCCCAGGGCATGATGAACCGCCAGGCCGAGATGCCGGCGGCGCGCATGGCCACGAGCTCGCTGCGCCGGTTCAGCCCGACATAGGCGCTGATGCCGCCGCCCAGGAAGGCGAACGGCAGCAGGATCTGGATCACCGCGGGCGACTTGAGCAGGGTCAGGCCGAAGATATCGCCCGCGCTGACGTTGGCGCGCTCGCCGACCGAGCGGGACAGGTCGACGAACTGCACGAGCAGGATCACGGCGCAGATCACCACCAGGGCCCCGGCGGCGCCGACCAGTGTGCGCGCCAGCACGTAGCGCTCAAGGCGGTTCATGGCCTGCGCCTCACGCCGGGACCGGCGCGATGCGCGCAGGCCGGCGGCGGATGTCGATGAAGCGGCTCACCCGCTGCCGGAAGATGGCGCGCAGGCCGAAGGCGGTCGCGCTCAGGGGGATGGCGTACTGCAGGGCGTTGATCCACACGTCCCGCTCGCTGGCCGACTGGGCGACGAAGCCCAGGATCCGCACCAGGATGGCGACGCCGCCCATCATGGCGATGCGCCGCGCGTAGCCCAGGCGGGAGAACCCGCCGCCGATGATCGCCGACAGGGCCAGCGCCATGGCGGCGATGTTGTAGAGCGGCGTGGCGATCCGGGCGTTGCCCTCGGCCAGCAGGGCCTTGCGGTTGCGCTGCTCCCAGCCCTGCTGCAGGTCGGGGAAGAACAGCTCGTGGAGATAGAGGTCCGACGGCTTGTAGTGGATCATCTCGTCCTGGTTGGTGAGCTCGCTGAGCTCGAACGGGTATTCGTTGAACGTCAGGTAATTGAGCACTCCGCGGTCCGAGAATTCCTGGGTCGAACCGTTCTCCAGCATCAGCACCGGGGCGCCCTTGCGCCTGGCGATGTGGCCGGTGTTGGCCATGTAGGTTGTGGCCCCGCCGTTCTCCTTCACCTGGTGGATGAAGAGGTTGTGCATGTCGCCCTTGTTGTCGACGCTCTGGGCGTAGACGGTCAGCCCAGGGGCCGGCTCGGTGAACTCGCCCTCGCGCACCAATGTGGCGGCCAGGTCCGTGCGCACGTCGAACAGCACCTGGCGCAGCGCCCGGTAGGCGAGGGGCTGCGCCCAGAGGTTCATGACCAGCGCCAGCAGGGTGACGGTGGCCGCCAGGCGGATCGCCGGCGAAATCACCCGCCACCGGCTCATGCCGCCGGCGAAACAGACGACGATCTCCTGCTCGGTGTGCAGCCGGTTGAGCGCCACCAGCGCGGCCACGAACATCGCGATCGGCAGGATCAGATTGGTGAGCTGCGGCATGGCCAGCAGGGTGAGCTTCAGGAAGACCATCGCGCTTTGATGCTGGTTGACGATCAGGTCGAGGGTCGAAAGGCTCGTGCTCAGCAGGGCCACCCCCGTCAGCGCCGCCGTGGCGAGAAGGGTCGGGCCGAGCAGTTGCCGGAGCAGGTAGCGGTCGATCAGGCGCATCGGTAAGAAATAGGGCTCACTCGGAGTTTTTAGCCGCGCCCCCGCCGCGGAGGTGATCTAAACCATGCGTCGCCGCGCCATACAACCGCCGGGCAGGGCCCGCACATGGCGGTTGGAGCGCGGCAAAGCTTTTTCGCCACACCCCACCTGAGAGACCTTGAATGGATATCGAGTTCGTCGCCGCCGGCGCAGCCCTGTCGCCGAAAACCGCCCTGGCGCGGCTTGTGTACGAGGGCGCGGCCCTCGACGGCGTCCTGGGCCAGGCCGCGGCCGCCAGCCGGTTCACCGGCGCGAAGGGCCAGACCCTCGACGTGCTGGCCCCGAGCGGCGTCGAGGCCGCGCGGCTGGTTCTGGTCGGGCTGGGCAAGGCCGAGGCGGCGGACGCGCTCGGCGTCGAACATGCCGCGGCCACGGCCTATGGGGCGGTGAAGGCCTCGGGCCTGACGACGCTGCGCCTGGAGCTGCCCGACGCCTCGGCGGAGCTCGCGGCCCGCGCGGCGCTGGGCGTTCGCCTCGGCAGCTACCGCTTCGACAAGTACCGCACCAAGGAGCCGGCCGAGAAGAAGCCGTCGGTGGTCAAGGCTGAGGTGGCGGCGTCCGACGGAACCGCGGCCCTGGCCGCCTTCACCCCGCTCGCCGCCCTGGCCGACGCCGTGGCCTTCACCCGCGACCTGGTGTCCGAGCCGCCGAACGTCCTCTATCCCGCCGAGTTCGCCGCGCGCGTGAAGGCGCTGGAGAGCCTTGGCCTTGAGGTCGAGGTGCTGGGCGAGGCCGAGATGATGAAGCTCGGCATGGGCTCGCTGCTGGGCGTGGGCCAGGGCTCGGTGCGCGACAGCCAGCTCGCCATCATGAAGTGGTACGGCGCGGCGGACAAAACCGCCCAGCCCATCGCCTTCGTCGGCAAGGGCGTCTGCTTCGACACCGGCGGCATCTCGCTGAAGCCGCCCGAGGGCATGGAGGACATGAAGTGGGACATGGGCGGCGCGGGCGCCGTCGCGGGCCTGATGCATGTGCTGGCCGGCCGCAAGGCGAAGGTCAACGCCATCGGCATCCTGGGCCTGGTCGAGAACATGCCCGACGGCAACGCCCAGCGGCCGGGCGACGTTGTCACCTCGATGTCCGGCCAGACGATCGAGATCATCAACACCGACGCCGAGGGCCGCCTCGTCCTGGCCGACGCCATCTGGTACTGCCAGGACCGCTTCAAGCCGAAGTTCATGGTCGACCTGGCGACCCTGACCGGGGCGATCATCGTCGCGCTCGGGAACGACCTGGCCGGCTGCTATTCGAACAACGAAGAGCTGGCGGCGAACCTGATCGCGGCCTCCAACACCGAGGGCGAGCCCCTGTGGCGCATGCCGCTGCCCGCGCAATACGACAAGAACATCGACTCGATGATCGCCGACGTGAAGAACACCGGCGGGCGGCCCGGCGGCTCGATCACCGCGGCCATGTTCATCCAGCGCTTCACCAATGGCGTGCCGTGGGCGCACCTCGATATCGCCGGGACCGCCTGGAAGAAGCCGTCCACCATCCCCACCAGCCCGGAGGGCGCCACCGGCTACGGCGTGCGCCTGCTGAACCGCATGGTGGCGGAGAAGTACGAGGGCTGAGGTGGCTGACGCGCCGGCGACAGAGGTCTGGTTCTACCATCTGGAGCGGACGGGCCTGGAGCAGGCCCTGCCGGAACTCCTGGAGAAGACCCTGCAGCGGGGCTGGAAGGCGGTGGTGCGCGTGCGCGAGGCCGGGCGCATGCAGCACCTCGACGCCGCGCTGTGGAGCTATCGCGACGAGAGCTTCCTGCCGCACGGACCGGACGACGAGCCGCAGGCGCCGCGGCAGCCGATCCTGCTGACAACCGGGTTCGACAATCCCAACGCGGCCGACGCCCTGTTCCTGGTGGACGGGGCCGAGCCCGGCGACCTGGGCGGCTACGCCCGCTGCGTGGTGCTGTTCGACGGCGGCGACGAGGCGCAGCTCGCCGTGGCCCGCGCCCAATGGAGCGCGGTCAAGGCGACCGGCGTCGCGGTCTCCTACTGGAAGCAGCAGGCACGCGGCTGGGAGCGGCAGGCGTGAAGGCCTGGGCGGGATTGGGCCTCGCGGTCCTGCTCGCCGCCTGTGCCGACGCGCCCAGCTATCCCATAGCCAGGACGGCCCCCGCGCCAGGGCCCGCGCCCGCCCCGGCGGCGGCGCAGCCCGCGCCCGCGCCGACTTTGGCGACGCCGGTTCCGCCGGCTCGGACGCTTGGCGCGACCGTGGGCCGCGACGCCTGCGGCGCCTCGCAGATGCAGGGGCTGGTGGGCCGGCCCCGCAGCATGATTCCGGTGCCGGTCGACCCGAGCCGCCAGCGGGTGGCCTGCACCACCTGCCCGGCCGCCGAGGACGCCGATCCGGGCCGGCTCAACTTCCTGTTCGACGCCGACACCGGCGTGATCCGCCAGGTCCGCTGCGGCTAGGTTTCCGCCGCCGGCGCCAGGTCGGCGTCCGGGATCGCCACGCCCAGTTCGCGCAACAGGCCGAGCCAGGCCTCGCCGCCGGCGCGGCTGGAGAACTTGGCCACCGCCGTCGCGCGGGCCGCGGTGCGCAGATAGTTGAACCCCTGCGGATAGCGGCAGGCCTCGATCAGCGCCTGGGACAGGGTGTGCGGGTCGAAGAACGGCAGCAGGCGGCCGTTGACCCCGTCCTTGATGGCGTCATGCAGCGGCGCGGTGTCGGACCCGATCACGTAGCAGCCGCTGGCCATCGCCTCGACCAGGGACCAGGAGAGCACGAAGGGGTAGGTGTAGTAGACGTGCGCCGTCGACAGCCGGAACGCGGCCAGCAATTGGGCGTGCGGGGCCTTGCCCATGAAGTGCAGCCGCGAGGCGTCCAGCGGCAGGTCGCGGAAGATCAGGTCCTGCCACGCGCCGCCGTCGGGGGCCGAGCCGCCATAGGGCCGCGCGCCCTCCTTGCCGAAGATCAGCACCTGGGCGTCGGGGACCTGGTCCATGAGCCGGGGCAGGGCGCGGGCGAAGATGTGCAGGCCGCGCATCGGCTCCATGTAGTTGTTGGCGTAGGTGATTACCGGCGTCCCAGGGGCGATCGTGCGGCCGTCGGGCAGGGCGAACGGCGCCGCGGGGCCGGGCTGGATCGCGTCCACGTCGACGCCCTCATGGATCACCCGCACCAGCGGCTGGAACACCGGCGGCAGGGCAGAGGCCTGGAACTCGGTGGGCGCGACGATCGCATCGGCGCCGGTCAAGGACAGCGCCAGGATCGCGTTCTTGGCGTGGGCCGTCAGCATGGCCGCCTCCGTGGGCGCGTGGAACTCCGGATCGAAGCCCACGTCGAGGCCGTGCGCCTTGTAGAAGAACTCTGAGAACATCACCTGCCTGGCGTCCGGCCAGACCTCGTCGAGGAAGATCATCTCGCCCCAGCCGGGGTGGCCGACGATCACCTGCGGCTCGAAACCCTCGTTCTTGAACAGCCGCGCGACGCGCAGGGCGTTGCTGCCCCGGATCAGGTCGGCCTCGGCGCGAATCGCATAGGGGAAGATGTCCGGCGTCGTGCCCCGGTCCAGGGCGTAGCGGCCGATCCGCACCCCCTCGACGCCCGCGGAGGAGGACGAGCCGATCGCCGCGCAGGTCACGCCGCGCGCCACGAGGGTCTTGGCAAGGCTGCGGAACTGGCCTGGGAAATTGTTGTGTACGAAGAGGACGCCGTTCGCCATGGCCGCCTTCTGCCTGCGTCGCGGCCGCCTGTCACCTGTCGGCCGCCGCGGGATCGGCGCTTGGCGCTTAGCGCCATCCCGGCTAAGGGCGAGGCGATGCGGCTATGGCGGAATTGGTAGACGCAACGGTTTTAGGTACCGTCGGGCAACCGTGGGGGTTCGAGTCCCTCTAGCCGCACCATCCTGCCCGGCGCCGCGCTGCGCGGGACGGGTTCTCAAGGCGGTGTGAAGGGCGATGTCCTTCGAAGCCTTGGCGAAGAAGGACCGGCGTGACATAACCGCCGCCCTCCGCCGGGGCCCCCGGCGTTCGTTTTCATCCCTATGGCGGCTGTTCGGCGCTCCTGAGCGCGGTGGCTGGAAGTTCGAGAATGTCGATGCAGATCGTTGAAAAATCTGGTGAAGGCCTGAGCCGAGTGTTCGGGGTCACCGTCCCGGTGTCCGACCTGAACGCCGCCCTCGACGCGCGCATCGCCGAGATCACCCCGACGCTCAACATCAAGGGCTTCCGCCCCGGCAAGGTGCCGACCGCCCACGTGCGCCGCCTCTACGGCAAGGCGCTGATGAGCGAGGTGGTGGAAAAGACCCTCAACGAGACCACCCAGAAGGTCCTCGACGAGAACAAGCTGCGCCCCGCCGGCGACCCGGACCTGAAGCCGGAAGGCGACATGGAGGCGGTGATCGAGGGCAAGGCCGACCTGGCCTATGAGATCGCGGTCGACGTGATGCCCGACTTCGAGCCGGTAGACGTGACCACGCTGTCGCTGAAACGCCCGGTCTACGAGCCCACGGCCAAGGAGGTCGACGATGCGGTGGCCGAGCTCGCCAAGCAGAACCGCACCTACGAGGCCAAGACCGGCAAGACCGTGAAGGCCAAGGACGGCGACATGGTCGTCATCGACTTCCTCGGCAAGCTGGACGGCGTGGCCTTCGACGGCGGCGCGGCCGAAGACGCCGAACTGGTGCTGGGTTCGGGCCAGTTCATCCCGGGCTTCGAGGAGCAACTGGTCGGCGCCAAGCCCGGCGACGACGTCGAGGTGAAGGTGACCTTCCCCGAGACCTACCAGGCCGAGAACCTGAAGGGCAAAGAGGCCGTCTTCGAGGTCAAGGTGAAGGGCGTGAAGGCCCCGGTTGACGCGCCCGCCGACGACGCCTTCGCCGAGCGCCTGGGCATCGAGAACCTGGAGAAGCTGCGCGAACTCCTGAAGGGCAACCTGGAGAAGGAATACGCCGGCGCCAGCCGCTTCAAGCTGAAGCGCGCCCTCCTGGACCAGCTCGACACCAAGCACGACTTCCCGCTGCCGCCGAAGATGGTCGAGGCCGAGTTCGCCGCCATCTGGCAGCAGGTGGAGCAGGACAAGGAAGCCGGCGACCTGCCGCCGGAGGACGCCAAGAAGTCCGACAAGAAGCTGCGCGAGGAATACCGCAAGATCGCCGAGCGCCGCGTGCGCCTGGGCCTGATCCTCGCCGAGATCGGCCGCGCCAACAACGTCCAGGTCACCGAGCAGGAGCTGGGCGAGGCCATGCGCGCCGAGGCCATGAAGTATGGCCCGCAGGCCCAGCAGGTGTTCGATCTGTTCCGCCAGAACGCCAACGCCCAGGCGCAGCTTCGCGCGCCCCTGTTCGAGGACAAGGTGGTCGATCTGATCGTCGAGAAGGCCAAGGTGAAGGACACCAAGGTCTCCAAGGACGAGTTGATGAAGGACGACGACCTGCCCGAGGGGTACTAGGGCCTTCAAGTGTCATCCCGGAAGCCGCGTCAGCGGCTATCCGGGACCCATACGCGCGATGGGCGATAGTGGGCGCGCGGCCGCAACGCCGCGATCCAGGTTCAGAAACTAGAGTCTATGGGTCCCGGTCTTCGCTTCGCGACACCGGGAGGACAGCGGCGCGCCGGGCCTCAGAGCCCGCGCAGGTGCTGCAGCAGTTCGGTGTTCTCGACGCGGGCGCGGCGTTCGTTGATTTCCTGGAAGAGGGTCAGGGCCGCCAGGTCGTCCTCGCGCGGTTCGGGCGTGAAGGCCGCCGACTCGTGAGTGGGGACGACGTCGTGAGGCGTGGTCATGAGGCTTCTCCCAACCCCGGCCGGCCGCGGGGTTCGCCGAATTAATTTATCATTAGGATCCGCCGCCGCCCGCCAGAAAAGCTGGGCGCCCGCTCACGTTCGCTTGAGGCCGCGAAAGCCGCCGCGAAGGGCAGGAATTTCGCCGCTTTGGCCCGCGGCGGGCGTGAAATCGCCGATCAACCCTCCGGAATGGGCTTGGCTTGACCGGCGAACGGGGCCTAACCTGATCAAAGAACGCCGCGTTGTGACGGCCTAAGCCCCTCCCAAGCCTCGCGCCTGACGCCCTTGGGTCCGACTTGCCGCCGCGAGAGTAGAGCGTCGCGGGAAGGGAACGAGGCTTTGCAACGTACCAGTGCGTGGACTCCCGACTACTTCCACAAAGTTGTCGATTGCCAGTTCGCCTGTCCCGCCCACACCCCGGTGCCGGAATACATCCGCCTGATCGCCGATGGGCGCTATTCCGACGCCTACATGGTCAACTGGCAGTCCAACGTCTTCCCCGGGATCCTGGGGCGGACCTGCGACCGCCCCTGTGAACCCGCCTGCCGGCGAGGACGCGTCGAGGAGGAGCCGGTCGCCATCTGCCGGCTGAAGAGGGTCGCGGCCGACAACAAGGACGACGTCTCCGCCCGCATGCCCGCGCCGGCGTCGACGACCAACGGCAAGCGGGTGGCCATGGTGGGGGCCGGCCCCGCCTCCCTTACGGTGGCCCGCGACCTGGCGCCCCTCGGCTACGAGATCACCATCTTCGACGGCGACGCCAAGGCGGGCGGCATGATCCGCAGCCAGATCCCGCGCTTCCGCCTGCCTGAGGAGGTGATCGACGAGGAGGTGGGCTACATCACCGGCCTCGGCATGACGCTCAGGCTCGGCGAACGGATCGACAGCCTGAAGGCCCTGCTGGGGCAAGGCTATGACGCGGTCTTCATCGGCTCCGGCGCCCCGCGCGGCCGCGACCTCGACATTCCTGGGCGGGAAGAGGCCCGCGCCAACATCCACATCGGCATCGACTGGCTGTCCTCGGTCTCGTTCGGCCACATCGAGAAGATCGGCCGCCGGGTGATCGTGCTGGGCGGCGGCAACACCGCCATGGACTGCTGCCGAACCTCGCGCCGCCTGGGCGGCGAGGACGTGAAGGTGATCGTCCGCTCCGGCTACGAGGAGATGAAGGCCAGCCCCTGGGAGAAGGAAGACGCCGTCCACGAGGACATCCCGATCATCAATTTCCGGGTCCCCAAGGCGTTCACCCACGACAATGGGAAGCTGACCGGCGTCACCTTCGAGGTGGTGGAGGCGCAGTACGACGACCGGGGTCGCCGCCGCCTGGTCCCCTCCGGCGCGCCGGACGAGCACTACGAGTGCGACGACGTGCTGGTGGCGGTGGGCCAGGAGAACGCCTTCCCCTGGATCGAGCGCGACCTGGGCCTGGAGTTCGACGAGTGGAACGTGCCCAAGGTCGACCCGATCACCCTGCGCGGCGGCATCCCCAACGTCTTCTTCGGCGGCGACGCGGCCTTCGGGCCGAAAAACATCATCTGGGCCGTCGCCCACGGCCACGACGCGGCGATCTCCATCGACAGGTTCTGCCACGGGCAGGACGTGGCCGACCGGCCGCCGCCGGAGTTCTCGCTGGTCAGCCAGAAGATGGGCATCCACGAGTGGAGCTACGACAACGACATCGCCAACGACCGCCGCTACCGCGTGCCGCTGCGCGAGAAGGCCGTGGCGCTGAAGAACGTGAAGATGGAGGTCGAGCTCGGGTTCGACCGCGAGACCGGCTACCGCGAGGCCGAGCGCTGCCTGAACTGCGACGTCCAGACCGTCTTCGCCGACAACCTGTGCATCGAGTGCGACGCCTGCGAGGACATCTGCCCCGTCGACTGCATCACCTTCACCCGGGAGACCGACGAGGCGGATCTGCGCCTGCGGCTGAAGGCGCCGGCGTTGAACCTGACCCAGGACCTCTATGTCTCCGGCGCGCTCAAGACCGGCCGGGTGATGGTCAAGGACGAGGACGTCTGCCTGCACTGCGGGCTCTGCGCCGAACGCTGTCCGACCGGGGCCTGGGACATGCAGCGCTTCACCCTGGAGATGACCCACGCGGGGGCGGCATGCCAATCCCGGTGAAAACTGGCGCGGTGACCGCAGGCGCGGCGAAGCCCGGGGCGGCGGCGGTCAACGACTTCGTCGTCAAGTTCGCCAATGTGAACGGCTCCGGCTCGGCCAGCGCCAACGGCATGTTCGCCAAGTCGATCCTGCGGATGGGCGTGCCGGTGGCGGCGCGCAATATCTTCCCCTCGAACATCCAGGGCCTGCCCACCTGGTTCGAGGTGCGGGTGACCGAAGCCGGGCGCCTGGGCCGCCGCGGGGGCGTCGACCTGATGGTCGCCATGAACCCGCAGACCTGGGACAAGGACCTGGCCGAGATCGAGGCTGGCGGCTTCCTGTTCTACGACTCCACCAAACCCCTGCCGCCCGGCAAGTTCCGCGACGATGTGACCGTGATCGGCGTGCCGCTGACGGCCATGTGCAACGACCGCTACGAGCTGCCCCGGGAGCGGCAGCTCTTCAAGAACATCGTCTACGTCGGCGCCCTGGCCGCGCTGCTGGGCATCGACCCGGCGGTGATCGAGCAACTGCTGGCCGAGCAGTTCGCCGGCCGCCAGAAGCTGATCGACGCCAATGTCGAGGCCCTGCACATGGGCGTCGCCTATGTGAAGGAACACCTGGAGCCGATCCGCCTGCAGGTGCGCAGGGCCGACAAGGTGGGCGACCGGATCTTCGTCGAGGGCAATGCGGCCTCGGCCCTGGGCGCGGTCTATGGCGGGGCCACCGTCTGCGCCTGGTATCCGATCACGCCGTCGACGTCGCTGGCGGAGGCCTTCACCGGCTATTGCGAGGACCTGCGCACCGACCCGGACGGCAAGGCGCGCTACGCCATCGTCCAGGCCGAGGACGAGATCGCCTCGATCGGCATCGTGGTGGGCGCGGGCTGGAACGGGGCCAGGGCGTTCACCTGCACCTCGGGACCCGGCATTTCGCTGATGACCGAGTTCATCGGGCTTTCCTATTTCGCCGAGATCCCGGCGGTGATCTTCGACGTCCAGCGCGGGGGGCCTTCCACCGGCATGCCCACGCGCACCCAGCAGGCCGACCTGATCGGCGCGGCCTACGCCAGCCACGGCGACACCAAGCATCCGATGCTGCTGCCCGCCGACCCGGGCGAGTGCTTCGAGATGGGGGCCCTGGCCTTCGACCTGGCCGACCGGCTGCAGACCACGGTCTTCGTCATGCTCGACCTCGATATCGGCATGAACGAGTGGCTGACGGCGCCCTTCGCCTGGGACGACGCCAGGCGCCTCGATCGCGGCAAGGTGATGACCGCCGAGATGCTGGAGGCGGGCGCCGATTTCGGCCGCTACAAGGACGTCGACGGCGACGGCATCCCCTACCGCACCTATCCCGGCGTGCACCCATCGAAGGGCGGCTATTTCACCCGCGGCACCTCGCGCAATCCCTATGCGCGCTATTCCGAGGAGGGCCCGGTCTACGTCGACAACATGCAGCGCCTGCTGCGCAAGTTCGAGAGCGCCAAGGCCCTGATCCCGGCCCCCGTGGAGCGCCCCGCCAAGCGCAAGACCACCGACGGGGTGATCTACTTCGGCTCATCGACGCCCTCCATGCACGAGGCCCTGGACGCGCTGGAAGGGCAGGGCCGCCACCTCGACGCGCTTCGCGTCCGCGGCTTCCCGTTCAGCGACGAGGTCTATGATTTCGTCGCCGCCCACGAGCGGGTGTTCGTGGTCGAGCAGAACCGCGACGGCCAGCTCAGGACCCTGCTGATGAACGAGGGCGAGATCGACCCGGCCAAGCTCGCGCCGGTGCTGCACTACGACGGGACGCCGATCACCGCGCGGTTCATCGCCGGCCAGATCGGCGGCGTGCTGGCCCTGGGCCAGATCGAGGCGGCCGAATGACCTACATCCTCAAGCCCCAGCTACATCACCCGAAACTGGCGGAGAACGCCCTGGGCTTCACCCGCCGCGACTATGAGGGCTCGGTCTCCACGCTGTGCGCCGGCTGCGGCCACGACTCGATCTCCTCGGCGATCATCCAGGCGGCCTTCGAGCTCGACCTGCCGCCGCACCGCATCGCCAAGCTGTCGGGGATCGGCTGCTCGTCGAAGACGCCGGACTACTTCATGGGCGCGAGCCACGGCTTCAACACCGTGCACGGCCGCATGCCTTCGGTGCTGACCGGCGCCAACCTGGCCAACAAGGACCTGATCTATCTCGGGGTCTCGGGCGACGGCGATTCAGCCTCGATCGGGCTCGGCCAGTTCGCCCACGCCATCCGGCGCGGGGTGAACATGCTCTACATCGTCGAGAACAACGGGGTCTACGGCCTGACCAAGGGCCAGTTCTCGGCTACCTCCGACAAGGGCTCGAAGTCCAAGCGCGGCGTGGTCAACCACGACGCCGGCATCGACCTGGTGGGCCTGGCCCTGCAACTCGGCGCCACCTTCGTCGGGCGCTCGTTCTCCGGGGACAAGGACCAGCTCGTGCCGCTGATCAAGGCCGGGCTGGCGCACAAGGGCGCGGCCTTCATCGACTGCATTTCGCCGTGCGTGCAGTTCAACAACCACGCCGGGTCCACCAAGAGCTTCGACTATGTGCGCGAGCACAACGAGGCGGTGAACCGGCTGGACATGATTCCCGCCCGGGCGGAGATCAAGGTCGACTACGCCCCCGGAACGACGGTGAAGGTGGCCCAGCACGACGGCAGCGTGCTCTCGCTGCACAAGCTGGCCGAGCTCTACAACCCGAACAACCGCGCCCAGGCCCTGGGCTACCTGCAGGCCCGGCAGGCGAGGGGCCAGGTGGTCACCGGCCTGCTCTACATCGACCCGGAGGCCGGCGACCTGCACGACGCCCTGGAGACGGTGGACACCCCGCTGAACGCGCTGGATGGCGCGCAACTGGTTCCCGGCTCCAAGGCCTTGGACGCGATCAACGCCGGTCTGCGCTGACGCGCGGCGGAGGGACCGTCTCGGTCAAGGTCAGTGGCGCGATGCCGGTCCCGTCGAGGCTGGCGTCCTCGAACCGCGTAGGCAGCATCCGCCCGCCGGGCAGCTCCAGCGGTCCGGTGTCGGCGCCCTGCAACTGGGCGTGCGCCAGCTTCGCGCCGACGAAGGACGCGCCGCGCAGGTCGGCGCCCTTGAAGTTGGCGTGCCGCAGGTCCGCGCCGTCGAAGACGGCGCCCTGAAGCTGGCTGCGGGAGAAATCGACGGAGACCCCGTTCACCCCGGGCGCCGAAAGCCCGCCCAGGATGCGACCGCTGAAGGCGCCCGCCACGACGCGGATGTCCAGGCCGTCCAGGTGGCCGCGCGCGCCGCGGGCGCCTGCGGTCTCGATCCACAGCTCTGCGGCGTCGAGGATCTCGCGGATCTCCGCGGCGGCGCCGAAGGCCGATGGCGTCGCATCGAGGACGCAGCCCTCCAGCCTGTCCGGCGGCAGGTTCAGGCCGGAGATGTCCACGCCGGTGAGGATGGCGCTCCGCAGCGTTGCGCCTTCCAGGCGCGCGCCGTGCAGGTCCGCGCCCGCGAGGTTGGCGTCGGTGAGGTTGGCGTCGCGCAGGTTCGCGTTGCGCAGCTTCGCGCCGCGCAACGAGCAGTTGGTGAAATCCACGCCCAGGGCGACCAGGTCGTCCATCTGGGCGCGGTCGAGGCTCGAGCCGCGCAGGCCTGCGGTTTCGCCGATCGCGCCTATGCCGTGCGCCCCGTCGCCGGCGACCAGCACGGCCGCGCGCAAATCGGCCTCGTCCAGGACCGCGCCGCCGAGCTGAGCGCCGGCCAGGCTCACGCCGCGCAGGTCCGCCCAGCGCAGGATCGCGTTGCGGAAGTCGCAGCGGAGCAGGGTCGCGCAGTAGAAGACGGCCCGCGTCAGGTCGGATCCGGCGAAGCTGCCGCCGCTGAGGTCGGAGCCGGTGAAGTCGATGTCCATCAGGCGGCGGCGCTCGCAGCGCATCCCCTGGGCGACCACATAGCGCGGAATCTCGCGCCCGACGCCGACCTGCAGCGAGATGAACCGTTCGTGCCCGCGGATCATCGAGGCGAACTCCGCCGCGCCGATGGCGCGCGGGCGCGGGGTCAAGGGGGTTCGGACGACCAGAGACATGGGCGTCTTTTGCGCCAAGCTTGACTAATCGCAGGTCAAGAACCCCACGATTTTCGCGAAATCGAAGGTCCCGCGTTGACCGCGGCGTGGGGCCTCCGTAAGACCCGAGCACTCTTTGGGGAGTAGCCGGCCTCGCGTAGCAGAGGCGCTCGCGTCAACACAATTGGCCCGAACCCAGTCTTGGGCGAGGGCTGTGGCGCAGCGGTCAGTCCGACTTGGCGAGACCAATGGGTTCGGCGTTCGCACCTGGGGTGGGCGAGGTCGCCGATCCCTTGGCTCGTGCGCCCGCCCCTTGAAAAGTTTTGATGAACCCTTTGATTTTGCCGGTCATCCTCCTGCTCGGTTCGGCGGCGGTGATCTATCTTGCCTGCGAGTTCTTCGTGAACGGGGTCGAGTGGGTGGGCCACCGGTTCGCCGTGGGCGAGCAGGCGACCGGTTCGATCCTGGCGGCCTTCGGCACCGCCCTGCCGGAAAGCGTCGTCACCTTCGTGGCCGTGGTGTTCGGCGCGACCGCCGCCGAGAAGCAGATCGGGATCGGCGCGGCCCTGGGCGGGCCCCTGGTGCTGTCGACCATCGCCTACGCCACCGTGGGCCTGGTGCTGATCTGCTGCCGCATGCGGCTTCCGAAGACCGCGGCGATCCGCGGCGACTTCCGGAACCTCAGCCGCGACCAGGGTTGGTTCCTGGCGATCTTCGCCGCCAAGATCGCACTGGGGCTCGTGGCCTTGGCCCTGAAGCCCTGGCTGGGCGTCCTCTTCCTGGCGGCCTACGCCGCCTATTTCTGGAAGGAGATGCGCGGCGACGCCGACGTCGAGGCTGTCGAGCTCGAACCTCTGAAGCTGACGCCGCGCGCCGCCGAGCCCAAGACCTCGATGGCGGTGCTGCAGACGCTGCTGGCGCTGGGCGTGATCTTCGCCGCCAGCCGGCTCTTCGTGCTGCAACTGGGCGCCCTGGGTCCCGTCCTCGGCGTCAAGCCGCAGCTCCTGGCCCTGCTGCTCAGCCCTATCGCCACCGAGCTGCCGGAGACGCTGAACGCGGTCATCTGGGTGCGGCAGGGCAAGCACCGGCTGGCGCTGGCCAATATCTCCGGCGCGATGATGATCCAGGCGACCGTGCCGACGGCCTTCGGCCTGTTCTTCACGCCCTGGATCCTGGACCGTTCGCTGCTGGTGGCCGCCGCGGTGACGGTCCTGGCCGTAACGGCGATGTTCGCGGCCTTCCGCCTCGGCTTCATCAGCCGCGTGTTCCTCACCGCCATGGCCGCCTTCTACGTCCTGTTCGCCGCGATCATCGTGGTGCTGCGGTTGGGGTAGAGGTGCATCGGGCGCGGGACGCATCGGGCCGCTCCAGCTGATGGAACCAGGCGAATGACCGGGGCGATCCCCGAGCCGGCCAAATCTCATGCCGTGGCTATCCATCGCGGCTTGGCGGAGAGTAACTTCGCCTCAGGCTCCGCAGATTGCTGACAGAGAGCGAAGGCCGAGGAGGACGAGGTGATGAAGACAGGCACGATATCTGCGGCCGTAATGCTGGCCGTGCTCCTCGCCGGCCCGGCCTTCGCCCAACCCCAGGGCCAAGCGTCACAGCCGCAGGCCGCCGCACCCGCCGCATTGGCGCGCAATTTCGACGGGGTCTGGACGAACGCGACCGTCACCCAGCTTGAGCGACCTGCAACCTATTCTCAGCTTGTCGTCCCGAAGGAACGGGCGGACGCGGTGGCGAAGGCGACGATCGCGCGGCGCGAAGCGGCGAACGGCAACTCGGATCTCAGCGAGGGCGCCTTCCACGATGAGAACAGCACGGCCGGATACAATTCGTTCTGGATCGATTCCGGCGACGGGCTGATGCGCGTTCGTGGCGAAGCGCGGTCTTCATTCATCACCAGTCCCGCCGATGGGAAGATGCCCTTCCGAGATCGGCAGAAGAGCCTCGCCCTCACCATCCGCGACGGGGTCGAGTATCGCTCTGGCAAAGGCGCCTACACGGATCCGGAGGATCTCCCGCTCCGCGAGCGTTGCCTGATCGCGCAGAGCGACGCCGGCGGGCCGATCATGCTCAACGCGCTGTACAACAACAACTACAGCTTCTTCGTCACGCCCGGCTATTTCGTGATCGACCTGGAAATGAACCACGATGTCCGGGTCGCCCCGATATTTAGCTCCGCTGAAAAGGCTCGCGTGTCTCACCAGCCGGCCGTGATCAGGCCCTGGCTGGGCGATACGGTGGCCTGGTGGGAAGGCGACACGCTGGTCACCGAGACAAAGAACGTGAACCCCGTCCAGGAGGGGCGGACCGTGACGCCCGTTTCATCGCAAGGCACGGTGACGGAACGGTTCACGCGGATCGCCAAGAACGAACTGCTCTATCAGTTCAAGGTCGAGGATCCGGTGCACTATACGCAAGCCTGGTCGGGCGAGTATTCCTTCAAGCCTGCCAAGGGGCAGATCTACGAATACGCCTGCCATGAGGGGAACTACGCGATGGCAGGCATCCTTCGCGGCGCCCGGCTCCAAGACGCAGCCGCCAAAGACGGAAAGTGATCTGGCGCTGATTGCGCCACGCGTCGCCGGCGCGGCCAGCCGCAACCCATATGTTCTCGCCGTGTTCTGCCTCCCGCGCGTAGCGGCGGGAGGGGGACCGCCCGCCGAAGAGCGGGGGTGAGGGGGCAAGCGGCCGACTGGGACATGCGACGGACACTCATCACCAACCCAGCACCATATCGCCCGCGTCCGCTTGTCGGGCGCTCCAGGACCCACCAGGCGATGGCCCGGTGCGTTCCGACTTAGGAAGCCACGGCCTAAGCCCGGGCCAGTTCGCCGATCACGAAGGCGTCCTCGCCATCGCGGACCAGGCCCTCCAGCACGTCGGGCAGGTCGTGGGGGTCGACGATCAGCATCAGGCCGACGCCGCAGTTGAAGGTGCGGCGCAACTCCAGGTCGGAAACCCCGCCCACCTCCTGCAGCCAGCCGAACACCGGCGGCGGGACCCAGGCGTTCCAGTCGAAGCGGGCGACCAGGCCCTCGGCGATGGCCCGCGGCGGGTTCTCGATCAGGCCACCGCCGGTGATATGCGCCAGGCCCTCGACGCGGCCCTTCTTCAGGTGAGGCAGGACGGTCTTCACGTAGATGCGGGTGGGCGCCAGCAGGGCCTGCGCCAGGGTCTTGCCGTCCTCGAACGGGGCGGGCGCGTCCCAGGCCAGGCCCGACCGCTCGACGATGCGGCGGACGAGGGAATAGCCGTTGGAGTGCGGGCCCGATGAGCCCAGGCCGATCAGGATGTCGCCGGGCTTTTGGGCGTCCAGGCGCGGCAGCACCTTGTCGCGGTCGACGGCGCCGACGCAGAAGCCCGCCATGTCGTAGTCGCCCTCGGCGTACATGCCCGGCATCTCGGCCGTTTCGCCGCCCACCAGGGCGCAATTGGCCTGGCGGCAGCCCTCGGCGATGCCGGCGACGACCGCCGCCGCCGCGTCGACGTCCAGCTTCCCGGTCGCGTAGTAGTCGAGGAACATCAGCGGCTCGGCGCCCTGGGCCAGCAGGTCGTTGACGCACATGCCCACGAGGTCGATGCCGACCGTGTCGTGGATGCCGGTCTCGATGGCGACCTTGAGCTTGGTGCCCACCCCGTCGGTGGTGGTGACCAGGAGCGGGTCGTCATAGCCCGCGGCCTTCAGGTCGAAGAGCGCCCCGAACCCGCCCAGCGACGCCTCCGCGCCCGCCCGCCGCGTGGACTTGGCCAGGGGCTTGATACGCTCGACAAGCGCGTTCCCGGCGTCGATATCGACACCGGCCTGCGCATAGGTGAGGCCGTTGGGCCGCTCGGACATGACACGCCTTGAACAGAAATCAGCGACTTGCGCAACGCGGGCTTGCAGACTCGCCGCCTCGCGGGGCTATAGCTAGTCGATGACTCCGATTACGACCACCGCGGAACTGGCGGTGTTTTGCGACAAGCTCAAGGGCCAGCCGTTCGTCGCGGTGGACACCGAGTTCATGCGCGAGACCACCTACTGGCCGAAGCTGTGCCTCATCCAGGCGGCCGGCGCCAATGGCGTCGAGGCCTGCATCGACCCCTTGTCCGAGGACATGGACCTCGAGCCGTTCCTGGAGATCCTTCGCGACCGGGCGATTCTCAAGGTGTTCCACGCCGCGCGCCAGGACGTGGAGATCTTCAACAACCTGAACGCCATGCCGGTCCCACTGTTCGACACCCAGGTGGCGGGCATGGCCGCGGGCTTCGGCGAGCAGATCGCCTATGACGCCCTGGTCCGCCAGATGCTGAAGATCGAGCTCGACAAGTCCTCGCGCTTCACCGACTGGGCGCGCCGGCCGCTGTCGGACAACCAGCTCACCTATGCGCTCGCCGACGTGACCCACCTGGCCAGCCTCTACCCGATCCTGCGCGAGCGGCTGGAGAAGGACGGCCGTATGGCCTGGGTCACCGACGAGATGGCCAACCTCACCGACCCGGCGGTCTATGACGTGGAGCCGGAGAACGCCTGGAAGCGCCTGCGCCCGCGCAAGCACACGGCCAAATATATGGCCGTCTACAAGGCGGTCGCCGCCTGGCGCGAGCGCACGGCCCAGAGCCGCGACCAGCCGCGCGGGCGCATCCTCAAGGACGAGGCGATCGACGAGGTCGCCACCCAGGCGCCCACCGACGCCGACCAGCTCGACCGCCTGCGCTCGGTGCCGAAGGGCTTCTCGGGTTCGCGGTTCGGGCCGGACCTGCTGGCCGCCGTGCGCGAGGCGCTGCGGGACCCGGAGGCCTACGCCCCGGTGGTCGAGCGGCATCGCGCCTCGCCGTCGCCGGCCGCCGGCGCGGTCGTCGAGCTGCTGAAGGTGCTGCTGAAGGCGCGCGCCGAGGAGGCCGGCGTGGCCTCCAAGCTGATCGCCACGGTTTCCGACCTGGAGCAGATCGCCAATGACGACGAGGCCGAGACCTCGGCGCTCAAGGGCTGGCGGCGCGAGGCGTTCGGCGAGGACGCGCTCAAGCTGAAGCGCGGCGAACTGGCCCTGGTGCTGGACGGCGCCCGCGTGCGGGTCGTCGAGGTCCGCCGCGCGCCGAAGGCCGCCAGCGCGGGCTGAATTCCGCGCCCCCGGCCGGTTCCTGAGGATAAGCCCAGCGCCGTTGATTTCGCTGGCGTTTGGGATCGTGTGACAGTCTTCTCCACAGGCCGTCCACCGGGTTGGCGGGACTCCGCTCACAGCCTCGTCCGGCCGGCCCATTGCGGCCGGCCCGCACCTGCGCAACTCTCCACTTGCCGAGAGGGACTGCGGCGCGGCGGACCGGGCGACCGGACCGGAAGCGGGCAGGAGGCTCCCGGGGGGTAGGAAGTCAGGGGCGACCCGAAGCTCTCGATCCTCGGGAACACCGAGGCGGTCTTCAAGTCGAGCTGGGGCGACCCAGTGCAGCTTAAGGGTCCCTCCACCTCGAAGGCTCAGATCCCCCAACGGATCTGGTTCAGAGGGCGGTGTTTCGGGAAACCGAGACGCCGCCCTCTTGCTATGCGCGTCTTTCCTGTCAGGCGCGGCGGGCTCTCAGAGCCCGACCTCGCTCGGATTGGCCTCGTTGAGCAGCGGCTCCTTGGCCAGGTAGCGGCGCAGGTTCTCGAGGAACAGCTCGTCGCCACGGCCGAGGTTGCCGTCGCCGGAGTTGGAGGAGTGGGCGGTGACCCGCACCTTCGGGTGATCCCAGAACCAGCTTTCGGCGGGCAGCGGCTCGGCCTGGAAGACGTCGAGCACGGCGTGGCCGGGCTGGTCGCGATCCAACCCCGCCCTCAAAGCCTCTTCGTCCACCAGTCCGCCGCGGCCGATGTTGATCAGCACGGCGCCCGGCTTCATGGCGCGGAAGAAGGCGTCGTCGCACATGCCGCGGGTCTCGTCGTTGAGGGCGCAGGCCAGGACCACGACGTCGGCCCGGGGCAGTTCGGCCTGGACGTCCTTGAGCGTGATCACCCGGTCGGCCAGGTCGCCCTCGGCGGCGGGGTTGCGGCGGACCACCGTCAGATGAACGCCGAACGGCTTGATGCGCTTGGCGATCTCGTGGCCGATGTTGCCGAAGCCGGCCATCAGCCAGCGGGTCCTGGCGACCTCGCGATAGGGCGTCGTCTTCCACTCGCGCCGGGCCTGCAGCGCCGCGGCCTGCCGGATCGGCACCTGCAGGCTGAGCGCATGGGCGACGACATATTCGGCGATGGGCGTGGCCTGGGCGCTCGACTTGGAGATGCGCACGCCCTTTTCCATGATCGAGCGGAACATCGGGTTGTCGATGCCGGCGGCCATGATCTGGGTCCAGCGCGGGGCGGCGGTCTTCATCAGCCGGCCGAACAGCGGGCCCAGCGTTCCCGAGGCGTAGCTGTCGAGGCTGAGCCAGACGACCTCGGGATCGATGTCCTCGACCGCGATGGGCGCGCCGTCCCGTTCGTAGGCGTCGGCGGCGACGGCGGCGACCACCTGGGCGTCGGGCGCGACTTGGCTCAGCCGCTCGCGAACGCGCCCGAAGGCGGCCTTGGTCATCAGGATCTGCATGGGCTTATCCGAGCTCGAGTTTCAGTTTCAGCGCCGAGGCCAGGGTCTGGGCGCGCTTGGCGGTCTGTTCGCCCAGCAGCATGTCGCCCCAGCCGAGGGCGGCGGTCAGGGTCAGGCGGTCGCCCTGGATGGCCAGGCTGGACTTCTCCAGCAGGCGCGGGTTGCGCCCGGAGAGGTCGCAGCCGAGCCGCACCGCCGCGCCGAGCGCCCGGGCCCGCTGGCGGCGCTCGGCGCCGATCACCCGCGAGACCGCCTCAGCCTCGGGCGGCGTGGTGGCCGAGGTGTAGCGGGAGAAGGCGACGCTCGCCAGGAAGGCCCGCTCGGGATGGTTCATGCCCGCGATCGGGGCGCGCAGGACCTGCTCGAAGGCGAGGTCGGCGCGGTGGTCGGGGTGCAGCCGCGCGCCGAGGTCGGCCAGGCGGCTGGCGGCGGCCAGCAGCACCGCGTCCCGCTCGCCGAACACCGGGGTCAGCTTTTCGAAGGCCGGCGACAGCCAGGCCTCCAGGGCGCCGCCCAGCTCGGACGGCACGCCGCGCGCCGCGGTCAGCGCCTCGCAGCCTTCGATCAGCGGGTCGCGGCCGCGCACTTCCGGCGCCATGGCCTCGAGCAGCAGGCCTTCGCGCACCCCGTAGGCGGAGACCGTGATCCGCTCGACGCCCAGGCTCTCGATCAGCGCCTCCAGCACGACGGCGGAATAGGGCAGGGTCTCGATCCGCTTCTTGGATAGGCCCTGCATGCGCTCCAACGAGGCGCGCGACTGGCGTGACACCAGTCCCGACACGCTGAGCGCATCGGCGCGGCTCATCTCGTACTGGTGGGCGACGTGCAGGGGATAGTCGGCCAGCTCCATCTGGAAGAGCGCCAGGTTGCGCCAGGCGCCGCCGACAGCGTGGAAATGGCGGGTGGCGAAGCGGCTCGCATGCGGGGCCAGCGCGGTTTCGATGAGCTTGCGCGTGCGATCGCCGTCCAGCGGTCGGGGCGCTCCGAGCGCGAAAGGGCCGAGCGGCAGGGTCGCGCCGGCCTCCGGGCCTGCGGCGCCCAGGCGGGTCAGCTCCAGGCTGGAGCCGCCGAGGTCGCCCACGACCCCTTGTGCGTCCGGTTGGCCGGCCAGCACGCCCAGCGCCGCGTAACGGGCCTCCTCGTCGCCGGTGAGCACCCGCACGCTGAGGCCGGTCTCCTCGCGCACCCGCTTGAGGAACGCCGGGCCGTCGGCGGCCTCGCGCACGGCGGCGGTGGCGGCGGCGGTGACGTCCTCGGCGCGCCAACCGTCCAGCAGGGCGCGGAAGCGGCGGATGGCGATCAGGGCCACCTCGACGCCGTCGGGCGACAGCCGCCCGGTGGACGGCAGGTCGCGGCCGAGGCCGGCAAGGGCTTTCTCGTTGTAGACGGTCCAGATGGCGCGCCCGTCCAGCCGGTAGATCACCAGGCGGACCGAGTTCGAACCGACGTCGATGACGGCGGCCTGCCGGGACTCTGGCCTGCTATCCCCGCGAGGCCACATGATCGATCGCGCGCGGCATGTCCTTCACCTTCTGCCCTCTACCCGAAAGGCTGGGGTTGGTCATGAAATACTCGTGCGCGGAAAAGGCGCTCGGATGGTCCCAGGACGGATCGCGGCTGTAGTGGCCGGTATTGTCCAGGAACCAGCTCTGGGCCTCGTCCTTCAGGTTGGCCAGCATGATCTGCTGCAGCACCTGCTGATGGACGGTGGGGTTCTCGATGGGCGTCAGGGCCTCGACGCGGCGGTCGAGGTTGCGCGGCATCCAGTCGGCCGACGAAATGTAGACCCGGGCCTCCGACGAGGGCAGGGGCGCGCCGTTGGCGAAGGCGACGATACGGCCGTGCTCCAGGAAGCGGCCGACGATGGACTTCACGCGGATATTTTCGGACAGGCCCCGGATGCCGGGGCGCAGGCAGCAGATGCCGCGGATCACCAGGTCGATGTCCACGCCGGCCTGGCTGGCGGCGTAGAGGGCGTCGATGATCTCCGGGTCGACCAGGGAGTTCATCTTGGCCCAGATGCCGGCCGGACGGCCCTCCAGCGCGTGGGTGGCCTCCCGCGCGATCAGCGCCAGCAGGTCGCGCTTCATGGTGATCGGCGAGAAGGAGAGCTTCTCCAGGCCCTCGGGCTGGGCGTAGCCGGTGACGAAGTTGAACAGGCGCGCGCTGTCGCGGCCCAGCGCCGGGTCGGTCGTGAACAGCGACAGGTCCGTATAGAAGCGCGCGGTGATCGGGTGGTAGTTGCCGGTGCCGAAGTGGCAGTAGGTGCGCAGCACGTCGCCCTCGCGCCGCACGACGGTGGAGAGCTTGGCGTGGGTCTTGTACTCCACGAAGCCGAAGACGATGTGCACGCCCGCCCGCTCCAGGTCGCGCGCCCACTTCAGGTTCGCCGCCTCGTCGAAGCGGGCCTTGATCTCCACGACCGCGGTGACGTTCTTGCCGGCCTCCGCCGCCTCGATCAGGGCCGCGACGATCGGGCTGTCGTGGCTGGTGCGGTAGAGCGTCTGCTTGATGGCGAGCACGTTGGGGTCGCGCGCGGCCTGCCGCAGGAACTGCACCACGACGTCGAAGCTCTCGAACGGGTGGTGGACCAGTATGTCCTTTTCGCGGATGGCCGCGAAGCAGTCGCCGCCGTGGTCGCGGATGCGTTCGGGGAAGCGCGGCTCGAAGGGCTTGAACTTCAGTTCCGGGTGGTCGGCCGGGATCAACTGGGTGAGCTCGTCCAGGCCCAGCAGGCCGTCGATCAGGATGATGTCCTGCGGCTCGGCGTGCAGGCTGGTGGTGATGAAGGCCTGCAACTCCTCGGGCATGGAAGCGTCGATCTCGACACGGACCACGCTGCCGAGGCGCCGCTGCTTCAGCGCCAGCTCGAACTCGCGCACCAGGTCTTCGGCCTCTTCCTCGATTTCCACGTCCGAGTCGCGGATCAGGCGGAAGACGCCCTGCGCCTGGACCTCGCAGCCGGGGAACAGGTGGTCGAGGAACAGGCTGACCAGCGCCTCCAGCGACACGAAGCGGCGCTCGCTGCGGCGGCGGCCGCGGTGTTGGCCGTGCAGCTCCCAGAACCGCGCCACCTGGGCGGGGATCGGCACCAGGGCGTAGAGCGCCCGGTTGTCGGCCATCCGGCGCAGCTTCAGGACCAGGGAAAAGGCCAGGTTCGGGATGAACGGGAAGGGGTGCGCCGGGTCGATGGCCAGGGGCGTCAGCACCGGGAAGATCTGCGAGACGAAGGGTTCTTCCAGGGCGTCGAGCTCGGCGTTGGTGACGTCGCCGGCCTGCACCAGGCGAAGGCGCTCGTCGGCCAGCTCCTCGCAGAGCTGGCGCCAGCGGACCTGCTGCTCGGCCATCAGGTCTGCAGCCTCGGCGTTGACCCGCTCGAGCTGTTCGGCGGGGGTCAGGCCGTCCTGGCTCTGCGCGCGCACGCCCTCGCGCACCTGGGCGCGCAGGCCGGCGACGCGGACCATGTAGAATTCGTCGAGGTTGTTGGCGCTGATCGCCAGGAAGCGAAGCTGCTCCAGCAGGGGATGGCGCGGGTTCTTGCTCTCGGCCAGCACCCGGCGGTTGAAGGCCAGCCAGGAGAGCTCGCGGTTGAAGAACCGGTCCGGCGAGGCGGCCAGTTCCGCGTCCCAGGCCAGCGGCCTACGCCCGGCCGCAGCCGCGGCGCCCGCATCGTTCGATGCGGTGGCGATCGGCTCGGCGTAGCTCATTCCCTCGGCGCTCCGGTGAGATGACGGTCGCAAGAACTTGAGCCCTGCTTGTGACCGGTTCAAGTCATCCCTCGAAAAGGTCAAGATTTTCGATATCGCTTTCCAGGATCTCTCGCGCCAGCAGCCGGGAAACGGGGCGCATCTGCCCGTCGTCGGTCTCATCGAGGCGCCGCACGATCTCTTGCGCGCCGGGAATGGACCTTTCCATGCGCCGCAGCAGGTAGGCATAGACATCGTCGTTCGGGCGAATGTTCCGCTCACGGAAGAAATTCCGCAGGACGCCGGTCAGCACCTCGTCGTCGGGCGCCTCGATCTCCGCCACCAGTATGGCGTTCAGCCGCGAGCGCAGGTCGGGCAGGGCGGCCGGCCAGGCGGCCGGCGGCGTCCGGGCGGTCAGCAGCAGGCTCGCCCCTTCCCGCTGGGCCTGGTTGATCAGGTGGAACAGGGCCTCGTCGGGCGCGCCCTGGTCCACGTCCTCCAGCAGGGCGGGTCGGCCGGCGGCGGCGGCGACGTCGGGGTCCTGGCGGTCGAGGACCACGGCCCCGGTCGAGGCGGCCCAGGCGCGTGCCAGGTGGGTCTTGCCGACGCCCTGCGGGCCCGCCAGCGCCAGGGCGCCGCCCGGCCAGCGCGGCCAGGCGTCGAGGGCGTCCAGCGCCGGCCCGTTGGAGGCGCCGCGCACGAAGTCATCGCGGGAATGGACGGTGGGCCGGCGAAGGCTCAGCCGAAGCTGGCGGGCCATGGGAAATCCTAGAGCGTGCCGTTGGCCGCCTTGGCCGCCCCGCCGACCACCAGGGTCCAGCCCTCTGGTTTCAGCAGTTCGATCGGCGAGAAGCGGACCTTGTAGTCCATCTTCTCCGAGCCGCGCACCCAGTAGCCAAGATAGACGTAGGGCAGGGCGGTCAGGCAAGCCTGGATGACATGGTCGAGGATCACGAAGGAGCCCAGGGAGCGGCGGCTCTGGGTCGGGTCGTAGAAGCTGTAGACCAGCGACAGGCCGTCGCTCATCACGTCCACCAGGGCGCAGGCGACCAGCTCGCCCATTCCTCGATTTTGGAGCCCGCAGTCCCTGGGCCGGGTGCGGTATTCGATGATGTGGGTGCGGACGGCGGTGTCCTCGACCATGGCCACGTAGTCGGGCCAGGTCATCTCCGCCATGCCGCCGTCGGCGTGGCGGGTGGTGAGGTAGCGGCGCAGCAGGTCGAACTGCTCCATGGTCGCCTCGGCCTCGACCAGGTGGCGCTCCAGGTCCTCGTTGCGGGCGATCGCCTTTCGCTCCGAGCGGGAGAACAGGTAGTCGGCCGCCGGGATCCGCGCCGAGACACAGGCCGCGCAGGCCTCGCAGGCCGGGCGGTAGGCGATGTTCTGCGAGCGGCGGAAACCCACCTGGGTCAAGCTGTCGTTGACGCCGGCGCCGTCGCTCAGCGGCAGGTGGGCGAACACCTTCCGCTCATGGCGCTCGGGCAGGTAGGGGCACGGCGACGGGGCGGTCAGGAAGAACCTGAGCTGTCGGGACGGGAAATGCTGCGTCACGGACCTGCGGTCGCCTTATCGATAAGCCTTTCCATGGATTAGGCGTCATGCCGCGCCGCGGCGCAAGGCCTGTTGCAGGACCGCAATGCGCCTGGGGCTAAGGGCCGCGGTCGGGCGGCAACACCGGCGCCTCGCGCAGCAGCACGATGGCGATTCGGCGGTTGCCGGGCAGCGTCGGGTCGTCGGGATAGAGCGGGTCCGAGGTGGCCTTGCCGCTCGCCTGATAGACACGGTCGCCATCGACGCCGGCGCCCAGCAGAATCTTACGCGAAGCGTCGGCGCGGGCGAACGACAGCGGCCAGTCGCTGTCGGCCTTGCCGCCGGCGCCGGAGCCGGCGCTGGTGTGGCCGTAGATGCTGATCCTGTTGGGCAGTTGGTTGATGATCTTGGCGATCGCCCGCAGCAGCAGCTTGGCGCGGTCGTTGGGGACGGCCGTGCCCTGGTTGAACATGGAGCGGCCTTCCTGGTCCACGAGCTGGATGCGCAGGCCTTCGGGCGTCTGGTCGATGATGATCTGCTTCGACAGCTCGGCCAGTTCCGGCATGTCCTGCAGCGCCTGGCGCAGCGACTGCGCCGCCGAGGCGAAGGCGGCGGCCTCGCGCTTGGCCTGGTCCTGCTTGATCTGGTCGGCGGCGGTGTCGGCGCCCTTGGCGGCTTCCTTGGACTTGCCGTCGTCCGGCTTCTTCACATCGGGGCTGGCGTCCTGGACGATGGACTGCGAGCCGTTCTGCTTGGTGCCCTCGTTGCCGAGCGCCGTGCCGGCCAGGATGCCGCCGGCCCCGGAGGTGGTCTCCGAAACCGAGGCGGGGGCGAAGTAGTCGGCGATGCCGCGCTTCTGCTCGGGGCTGGTCGTGTTGATCAGCCACATCAAGAGGAAGAACGCCATCATCGCGGTCACGAAGTCGGCGTAGGCGACCTTCCAGGCGCCGCCGTGGTGTCCCGCGCCGCCGCCCTTCTTGATACGCTTGATGATGATCGGCCGTTCGCCGCCCACCGCCATGGTCCGCCCCGAGTAAGCCTGTTACGAGGGAATCACTTGCGCAGGCTCTTCTTAAGATGGCGTTGCGCGCTGGTGCGCCGGCCACCGAACCGCGGAACCGGACACGAGGTTAAGGAGCGGATTTGAGATGAAAGTGGCGTTCGCCGGTCTCGGCGTGATGGGCTTCCCTATGGCGCGGCATCTGGCCGAGGCCGGCCATGAGATGGCGGTGTTCAACCGCAGTCCCGAGAAGGCGGCCCGCTGGGTCGCCGCCCATGGCGGCCGGGTCGGCAAGACGGCGGCCGAGGCCGCGGCGGGCGCGGAGGTCTTCATCCTCTGCGTCGGCAACGACGACGACGTCCGCCAGGTGGTGGGCGAGGCCTTGCCGGCCATGGCGGCGGGCGGCGTGATCGTCGACCACACCACGACCTCGGCGGTCGTGGCCCGCGACATGGCGGAGCTGGCGGCCAAGGGCGGCCGCGCTTTCGTCGACGCGCCGGTCTCGGGCGGCCAGGCGGGCGCCGAGAACGGCCAGCTCACCATCATGTGCGGCGGGACGCCGGAGGCCTTCGCCAAGTCCGAACCGGTGATCGCCGCCTACGCCAAGGCGACGAAGCTGATGGGCGGGCCGGGCGCCGGCCAGCTCACCAAGATGGTCAACCAGATCTGCATCGCCGGCGTGGTCGAGGGCCTCGCCGAAGGCTTGCACTTCGCCAAGCGCGCGGGCCTCGAGCCGCAGGCCGTCTACGAGGCGATCTCCAAGGGCGCGGCCCAGTCCTGGCAGATGGACAATCGCTGGAAGACCATGAGCGAAGGCCGGTTCGACTTCGGCTTCGCGGTCGACTGGATGCGCAAGGACCTGGGCCTGGTCCTGGACGAGGCCGGCCGCAACGGCGCGGCGCTCGACATGACCCGCATGGTCGACGGCTTCTACGAGGAGGTCCAGGCCCTGGGCGGCCGCCGCTGGGACACCTCCAGCCTGGTGGCGCGGCTGGAGAAGCCCTGAGTGATCCTCGAGACCGAGCGGCTCACCCTGGACGAGCTCACGCTCGCCGACGCGCCCTTCATCCTGGACCTGCTGATGAGCCGCGGCTTCCGCGAGAACATCGGCGACCGCGGGGTGCGTGACCTGGAGAGCGCCGGCGGCTACATCGAGCGCGCCCAGGCCGGCTACGCCGCCAACGGCTTCGGCCTCTGGCGCTGCGACGTGAAGGCGACCGGCGAGCCGGCCGGCCTGTGCGGCCTGGTCAAGCGCGAGGGCCTCGAGCACCCCGACGTCGGCTACGCCTTTCTGGAGCGGTTCTGGGGGTGCGGCTATGCGTCGGAGTCCGCGGCCGCGTCGCTGGCCTATGGGCGCGACGTGCTCGGCCTGGGAACCATCGTGGCCATCACCACCCCGGCCAACCTCGGCTCCATCGCCGTGCTCCGGAAGATCGGCCTGAGAGACGCCGGCATGATCCGCCTGCCGGGCCATGATCACGACAGCGCCTATTTCACGAGCGCGCCGGCATGAGCATCACCACCCGCCGCGTCGCCGCCAACGGCTTCGACTTCGCCGTCGATGAGGTTGGTGAGGGCGACCACCTGGCGCTCTGCCTGCACGGTTTCCCGGAAAGCCGCTTCTCCTGGCGCTACCAGCTCCCGCTGCTGGCGGAGATGGGCTACCGCGCCTGGGCGCCGGACCTGCGCGGCTATGGCGAGACCGAACCCAAGCCGCGCGAGGTCTCCGCCTATCTGATCGACCGGCTGATAGAGGACGTGGCCGGCCTGATCGACGCCAGTGGGGCCAAGACCGTCACCCTGATCGGCCACGACTGGGGCGCGGGCCTGGCCTGGACCTTCGCCGCCAACCGCGTCCGGCCGCTGGAACGGCTGGTGATCATGAATGTGCCGCACCCGGCGGTGATGAGCGCGCGCCTGGGCCGGTCGTGGGCCCAGCTCAGGAAGTCCTGGTACATGTTCTTCTTCCAGCTTCCCGGCGCGCCGGAGCGGGCCATGACCGCCCACGATGCGCGGGCCATCCGCAACGCCTTCCACGGCATGGCCGTCGACAAGTCGAACTTCACGAAGGACGTGCTCGACCGCTACGCCAGGGACGCCCAGCGGCCCGGGGCCATCACCGGCATGATCAACTGGTACCGCGCCGCCTTCCGCCTGGGCGGCAAGCTCCGCGGGCCGTGGCCGACGATCGAGACGACGACCCTGATCGTCTGGGGCGAGGAGGACGCCGCCCTCGGCCTCGAGCTCCTCGACGGGACCGACGCCTACGTCCGCGACCTGACGATCCAGCGCCTGCCCAAGGTCTCCCACTGGGTGCAGCAGGAGGCGCCCGAGAAGGTCAACGCGATCCTGAAGGGCTGGCTTCCGCGCCGCGGCGCCTCAGTAGAGGGATGATATTTCGCCCCTTGATGTCGCTTGGATATAATAAGATATAGATGTAAAATCATGTGGGCAGGTAAGAACTTGAGAAGTTATGAGATCATTCTCTGACGATGTGGCGCTATGTCATCTTAAATTCCCCCGTTACGCGAGTTATTACATAGAATACCGTGGTAAAACGCGATGGTTGACGGAAATTAGGAACGATATACATCATAGATAACGGATATTGACTGTGTTTATTTCGCGATAATTAAGGAAATCGAGGCATCTTCTGCCCGGGAGCCGAAAACGGATCGGCCAGGGGAACGCCATGCTTCGTATCCGCCAGCGTCGAAATCACGGGCTTCGTTTGGCCGCGCTCGCCTCGGTGTCGCTCCTGGCCCTTCCGGCAGCGGTCCAGGCCCAGACCGCGCCGGCGACCGGCCCGGTGACGCCGTTCTACGGCAACATCAAGCCGTTCTACGGCGACGTGGCGCCGTCCTACGGCAACCTCAAGCCGTTCTACGGGAACCTGAAGCCGTTCTACGGCAACCTGCGGCCCTTCTGGGGGGACATGAAGCCCTTCTGGGGGAGCACGGGCGCCTTCTATGGCGACCTGAATTCCTTCTGGGGCACGACCAACCCGGTGGTCGGGACGGGCGCGCCGGACTACCTCAAGGTCGGCGATTTCTGGACCGCCGCCGGCGGGACCTGGGACCAGATCTCCGCGGCCTGGGGCGCGCTGCCGGCGACCGCCGGCCCGGCCGACTACCAGTCGGTGGCCGGCCAGTTGAAGGGCCTGATCGACACCTCGCGCAACTTCTGGGGCGCCGCGGTCCAGGCCAAGACGGGCGCCAGCTTCGATACGGCCTTCGCCACTCCGCTGCTGGCCAAGTACGGCATCGACCTGGCCGATCCGACGTCGCTGTCCAAGCTCGATCCCACGGCCCGGGCGCTGTTCTTCCTCGACTGGTACGACGGCCTGATGAACTACTCCGGGACCGACCACGTCGATCACTGGATGAAGACCATCGACTGGACCCCGGCGCTCAGCCTGCAGCAGGGCTCCGGCAAGGGGACTACCGTCGGCCTGCTGGACATGACGGTGCTAGGCGACGCGACGCTGCAGAAGAGCATCGTCAGGGCCAACGGCATTTCCGACTTTACCAACGGCCATGGCGCGGCGGTGGCCAGCCTGATCGTCGGCGCGCACGACGGCCAGGGCGTGATGGGCATCGCGCCCGGCGCCTCGGTGGTGGCCTACAACCCCTTCGACTCCACCGGGACGGCCAACTGGACCGACATCACCAAGGGCGTCCAGATGCTCAAGGCCGAGGGCGCCAATGTGGTCAACATGTCGCTCGGCGTGCCCGGAACGACCTTCGACCAGGGCTGGAACGGGGTCTTCTCCAGCCTGGCGGTGACGCTCACGCTGAAGAACACCGTCTTCGTCATGGCGGCGGGCAACGAAGGCGTGGTGCAGACCAACAACGTGGCCTGGAGCCTGCTGAACCCGGCCTTCATCGTGGTCGGCTCGGTGGACGTCACCGGCAAGACGATCTCGAACTTCTCGAACCAGCCCGGCTCGGCCTGCCTGACGCCGCTCCTGGGGATCTGCACCGGCGACAGGCTGATGAACCACTTCATCGTGGCGCCCGGCGAGATGATCATGGTCTCCGACGGCCACGGCGGCGTGACCCGGCAGAGCGGCACCTCGTTCGCGGCCCCGCAGGTGGCCGCCGCGATCGCCCTGCTGCAGAGCCGCTGGCCCTGGCTGGTCAATTTCCCGAACGAGACCGTCAACATCATCCTGCAGTCGGCCAAGGACCTGGGCGCGCCCGGCGTGGACCCGGTCTACGGCCACGGCCTGCTGGACGTCGCGGCCTCCCAGTCGCCGCTCAACTTCAACAACCTGGTCTGGTACCAGGTCCAGAACGGGAAGATGACGTCGCAGACCAGCAGCGCGGTGCTGTCGACCTACCAGACGGCCAACCACCAGGCATGGGACGCCTCCGGGGCCTACTTCTACGCCTTCGAGCCGATCGGCCTGACCCAGCGCGACTTCGCCATTCCGCTGTCCAGCAAGCTGGTCGGCCAGACCATGACCGCCATGGGCGGGTCTCAGCAGCAGTTCCAGGCCTATCTGCTGAGCCGCATGGACGGCTGGGCGGGCATGCAGACGACGAGCCACCTGGCCTCGTCGGGCTACGACGGCTTCTCCACGGTCAGCACGCCGATCGGCGGCAAGTGGGGCGCGGACATGACCCTCACCGTCGCTCCGCGCGAGAAGCGCCAGGGGTTCCGCGACGAGGGCCCCGACTACCAGTCGTCCCTCCGCGTCGACGGGGAGCGCGCCTCGCTGCTGTTCGGCTATGGCGACGGCGCGCCGGCGCTCACGGCGCGGTCCGGCTTCACCCAGGCGGCCGACTTCGACGCCGAGCGCGGCGGGGCCAACCCCCTGCTGGGCCTGGCGTCCGGCGGCGGCTACGCCGGCTGGAACTACGACCTCACCCACCGCCTGCAGATCTCGGCCGGGATCATGGCGCGCAGCGATCGCCGCGACGAGGCGGCCCTGCCGGGAATCACCGGCGCGGCGAGCGGGGCGGCGACCTACCAGGCCGGCGTCCAGCTCGTCAGCCTGAACTACGCCGCGAGCGATCGCCTGACCCTGACCGGGTCCTACACTCATCTGCATGAGGCTTCGGGCATCCTCGGGATCCAGTCGACCAACCGGCAGGACTTCCAGGGCGGCTCGACCACCGACGGCTTCACCGCCGGCGCGAACTGGGTGCTGGCTCCGAACCTGTCGATCATGGCCACCGGGACGCTCGGCCACACCCGCCAGGCCGACCGGGGCCAGACCCTGGCGGTGGACGCGGGCGGGCTGACCTCCTCGGCCTTCGAAGTGGCCGTGGCGCGCAGCAACCTGTTCTCGAAGGGCGACCGCCTCCAGGTCAGCGTCTCGCAGCCGATGTTCGTCGAAAGCGGCCGGCTCAAGATGACCTCGGTCCAGGTCGTAAACCGCGACACCGGCGAACTCGGCGTGGTGACCCAGAGCCTCGACATCTCCGGCCAGCGCCAGCTCGCGGGCGAGGCGATCTACTCGCGGCCGCTGTCGGACGGACGCGGCGTCGTGGGCCTGTTCGGGCGGGTCGAGACCGTGCCGGCGGGCGTCCAGGCGCAGTCCTACATGGCCGGCGCGCGCTACCGGCTCCGCTTCTAGGATAGCGAGGAAGCTAGCGCAGTCAGGGTCTTAGCTCGAGCTTAAGGGGTTAACTCTAGTCTGGCCGAAACGATCGGGGCGACCCAGATGACTGCGCGACGATGGGCGGCGGCGGCCGCAACGATGTTCGTAGCCTTCGCAGCTTCGGCGCATGCCGCGCCGGCCGCGGCGCCGGACGGCCAGCCGCTCGGCGACTATGCGAGCCGGATCGCCGCGGCCAAGGCCGCCATGATGGCCGAGCCGCAAACGGCCCTGAAGCGCGCCCTCGAAGCCCTGGACCTCGCGCGGCGCCAGGCCGGCCCAGCCCAGGCCGAACGCATCGCCACCGCCCAATGGCTCGAGGGCGAGGCGCTGCTGCGCCTGAACCGGCCCAAGGCGGCCGCCCCGGTGATCGCCGAGGGTCTGGCGACGGCCGCGGCGCGGGTCCCCAATTCCAAGCTGGCCGGCGACCTGATGATGGCGCAGGCCGACCTGCAGGGGACCGACGGCGACGTGCAGGCGGCGTTGGCGGGCTTCCACGCCGCCTACGGCGTCTTCGGCCGCGCCCAGCAGCCGCGCAGCCAGGCCATGGCGCTGATGCGCATCGGCTCGATCTACCAGGACGCCCGCGACTATCCGAAGGTGCTGCAGTACTACGCCCAGGCGGCGGACCTCTATCCGGCCGATCTGGCGCTCTTGATCACGGCCGACAACAACATCGGCGATGCGCTGCGGGCGCAGCACAGGTACGCGGAGGCGGAGGCTGCGTTCGATCGCGCGCTGCAGATCGCGCGCCGGATGAAGAGCCTCCAACTCGAGGCGCAGATCCTTTCAAACCTCGCCGCGGCGGAGATCGCCGAGGGCCGCCTTGCCGCCGCTCAAGGCCATCTGTCGGAGGAGCAGCGGATCGTCGCCGCCGACGCCGGCGCGCGCGAGGAGCACCCCTTCGTCTGGGGCCTGCAAGCCCAGGTGGAGCTGCGCCGCCATCAGCCGAAGGCCGCGGCCCAACTGCTGGCGCGCATGTTCCAGGGCGCCGACCTGAAGACCACGACCATGCCGTTCCGCGACTTCCATGAGACGGCCTATCAGGCCTATTCCCAGCTCGGCGACGAACGGCTGGCGCTGGCCCACCTGGAGGCGTTCAAGCGCCTGGACGACGAGGCCCGCGAACTGGCGGCCTCGACCAATGCGGCGCTGATGTCGGCGCAGTTCGACTTCGCCAACCAGACGACGCGGATCGCCCAGTTGAAGGCCGGGCAACTTCAGCGCGACATCCAGCTCGCCAAGTCGCGCAACGTGATCACCACGGTCCTGCTGATCGGCTCGCTGGTCATCGGCCTGCTGCTGGCGGTGAGCTTCCTGTGGATCCGTCGCAGCCGCAACGAGGTCCGGGCGGCCAACCGCAGGCTGAGCGAGGCCAACTTCGCGCTGGAGAAGGCGCTGAAGGCCCGCACCGAGTTCCTGGCGACCACCAGCCATGAGATCCGCACGCCCCTCAACGGCATCCTGGGCATGACCCAGGTGATGTTGAGCCAGCAGGGCGTCGACCCGGCCCTGCGCGAGAAGATCGCCCTGGTGCACGGCGCCGGCGAGACCATGCGCGCCCTGGTCGACGACATCCTCGACATCGCCAAGATCGAGACCGACGGCGTCACCCTCAACCGCATCGAGCTGGACCTGCCGGCCCTCTGCCACGAGACCGTCCGGCTCTGGACGGCGCGGGCCGGGGCGAAGGGGCTGCAGCTCACCCTGGAGGCGGCCGAAGCGCCGGCCCGCATCGTCGAGGACGCCGGCCGCCTGCGCCAGATCCTGTTCAACCTGATGTCCAACGCCATCAAGTTCACCGAGGCGGGCGGCGTCACCCTGACCGCCCGCGTCGAGCCCGGCGAGGCCGGCGAGGCCGGCGAAGAGCTGGTGCTCAGCGTCGCGGACACCGGCATCGGCATCCCGCGCGACAAGCTGGAGGAGGTCTTCGAGTCCTTCCGCCAGGTGGATTCCAGCTCGACCCGCGCCTACGAGGGCACCGGTCTGGGCCTGGCCATCTGCCGCCGCCTCGCCCAGGCCATGGGCGGCGAGGTGGGCATCGAAAGCGTTCTGGGGACCGGCTCGACGGTCACCCTGCGCCTGCCTCTGGAGCGCGCCGCGGTCCCGGTGCGGAACCCCTGGCGGGATCGCCGCGCGACGCCGCGTGCGCTGGAGGACTGCCGGCTGCTGATCTGCGACGCCAATCCGCTGACGCAGGCGGTGCTGAAGGCCACGCTCGCCCCGCAGGCCCGCACGGCCGAGGCGGTGGCCAGCTTCGAGGCCGCCGCGGAAGCGGGCGAGAGCGGGCGGTTCGACCTGGTGCTGATCGACGCGGCCGTGCTCGGCGCGGAGCGTCAGGCGAGGCTCGCGGCGCTACGCGACCTGGCCGCCCGGGTGCGGCCGGCGCTGGTGGCGGTGATGATCCCGGACATCGGGGAGGACGAGGAAAGCCGGCTGCTGGGCGCGGGCGCGGCCCAGATCGTCCGCAAGCCCTTCGCCGCCCCGGCGTTGCCCGGCGTACTGCGCGACGGCTTCGCCGCGCGCAACGAGGCCGCCATCGCCCGGCGGACAATTTCGGCCGCGTGATCAGCGTTCGTTAAACACCTGCGGAGCACCATGCGGGCACGAAAGCGGCGTCCGGCCGCCTGGGAGCCCCTTCCGCAATGCGCGTCCTGTTCGTCGAGGACAACGAGGTCAACCGGCGCGTCGTCAGGGAGATGCTGCACGCCGGCGGCGTCGACATGGTCGAGGCCGAAGACGGCCGCGTCGGCCTGGACATGATCGACACCCAGAACTTCGACCTGGTCCTGATGGACCTGCGCATGCCGGTGATGGACGGCCTGACGGCGATCCGCCACATCCGCCGCCGCGCCGACGACAAGGCCGGCCTGCCGGTGATCGTGGTGACCGCCGACGACGGGGCCAGCATCGACGCAGATTGCCGCGCCGCCGGGGCCGACGACGTCATGCACAAGCCGATCTCCATGTCGGCCCTGTTCGGGGCGATCGGCGCGATCCTGGCGCGCCGCGGCGACAGCGCCGCCGTGATGATCGCCTGAGCCTCTAAGCCCCCAGCAGCTTCGCCGCCCGCGGCGCGAAATAGGTGATCACGCCCGCCGCGCCCGCGCGCTTGAAGGCGCTCAAGGATTCCATGATCGCGCGCTCTTCCTCCAGCCAGCCGTTCTGGGCCGCGGCCATCAGCATGGCGTACTCGCCCGAGACCTGGAACGCGAAGGTCGGCATGGCGAAGGCGTCGACCACCTGGCGGACGATGTCGAGGTAGGGCATCCCCGGCTTCACCATCACCATGTCCGCGCCCTCGGCGATGTCGAGGGCGACCTCGCGCAGGGCCTCGGCGTGGTTGGCGTTGTCCATCTGGTAGGTCTTCTTGTCGCCGGGGTTCTCCACCGAGCCCGTGCCCAGCTTTCCCGAGCCGATCGCCTCGCGGTAGGGGCCGTAGAAGGCCGAGGCGTATTTGGCGGCGTAGGACATGATCATCACGTCCTGCAGGCCCTCGCGTTCCAAGGCCTGCCGGAGCGCGCCACAACGGCCGTCCATCATGTCGCTGGGCGCGAGGATGTCGCAGCCGGCCCTGGCCTGCATCAGGCCCTGGGCGACCAGGGCCTCGATGGTCGGGTCGTTGAGGATGCGGCCCTTCTCGATCAGCCCGTCGTGGCCGTGGTCGGTGAACGGATCCAGCGCCACATCGCACATGATCCCCACCTCGGGCGCGGCGTCCTTCATGGCCTTCACGGCGTTGGCGATCAGGCCGTTGGGGTCCTGGGCCAGCGAACCGGCGGCGTCCTTCCTGGCCCCGTCGATGTGCGGGAAGACCGCGATGGCCGGGATGCCCAGGGCCTTGGCCTGCTTGGCGGCGGCGGCGCAGCCCTTCACCGACAGGCGGCTGACGCCCGGCATGGCGGCCACGGGAATTTCGCCCTCGCCCTCGTGCACCACCATCGACCAGATCAGGTCGGCCGGCGTCAGCACCGTCTCGCGCACCAGCCGGCGGATCCAGTCGGCCTGCCGCAGGCGGCGCATGCGCAGGGCGGGGTAGGCGGCGAGGGGGACTTTGGTCATGACGCGCCGTTTGCACCCGGCGGGCCCTCGCGCGCAAGCCTCTGCGATTGACAGCCTGCCCGTGTCGCGCTGACTCCGCGCTCATGGATTTCAACCTCACCGATGACCAGCGGGCCATCGAGGACGCCGCGCGCGCCTTCGCCGCCGCCGAACTCGCGCCCCATTCCGCCCGCTGGGACGAGGAGAGCCACTTCCCGGTGGACGTGCTGAAGAAGGCCGCCGAGCTGGGCTTCGCGGGGCTCTATGTGCAGGAGGACGTCGGCGGCTCGGCGCTGTCCCGCCTGGACGCCTCGATCGTCTTCGAGCAGCTCTCCTACGGCGACGTCTCCACCGCGGCCTTCATCTCGATCCACAACATGGCGAGCTGGATGATCGACCGGTTCGGTTCGGATGAGCTGCGCCACAGATACCTGCCGCGCCTGACCACCATGGAGCTGATCGCCTCCTACTGCCTGACCGAGCCGGGTTCCGGCTCGGACGCCGCGGCGCTCGCGACCACGGCGCGCCTGGACGGCGACCACTATGTGCTGAACGGCTCGAAGGCCTTCATTTCCGGCGCCGGGACCTCGGACATCTACGTCGTCATGGTCCGCACCGGCGGGCCGGGGCCGAAGGGGGTCTCGGCCCTGGTGGTGGAGAACGGGACGCCCGGCCTCTCCTTCGGCGCACAGGAGAAGAAGATGGGCTGGAAGTCGCAGCCCACGGCCCAGGTCAATTTCGACGACTGCCGCGTTCCGGTCGCCAACCGCATCGGGGCGGAAGGCGAGGGGTTCCGCTTCGCCATGGCGGGCCTCGACGGCGGGCGGATCAACATCGCCTCCTGTTCGCTGGGCGGCGCGGGCCTCGCACTCGACACCGCCAAGGCGCACCTGGAGACGCGGCGGCAGTTCGGCAATCCGCTGAAGGACTTCCAGGGCCTGCAGTGGCGGCTCGCAGACATGGCCACCGAGCTCGACGCCGCGCGCCTGATGGTGCGCCGTGCGGCCCATGCGCTGGACCACCGCGACCCCAGGGCCACCCAGTACTGCGCCATGGCCAAGCGCTTCGCGACCGACGCGGGCTTCGAGGTGGCCAACCAGGCGTTGCAGCTCCACGGCGGCTACGGCTACCTGCGCGACTTCCCGCTGGAGCGGATCGTGCGCGACCTGCGGGTCCACCAGATCCTCGAAGGGACCAATGAGATCATGCGCGTGATCACCGCACGGGAGCTGCTGAGGCAATGAACACGCAATTCTCCTCTCCCCCGAGCGTAGCGAGAGAGGAAGAGGGCAGGGAGAGGGCCGCCTGGGCGACTCCTTTGGTGAGGCGAGGGCCCGCCGCGGGCCCTGGCGGGACCTCCGGCGCGACCTTGGCCGCCCGCACCGCCCTCTCCCCGGCCTCTCCCTCTCCGCTTCGCGGGGGGAGAGGAGATCGCCGATGAGCGAGCCCGAAGTCATCACCCGCATCGAGGGCGCGGTCGGGCGGATCACGCTGAACCGGCCGCAGGCGCTGCATGCCCTGACCACCAACATGTGCCGGCTGATGACTGAGGCGCTGGTCGCCTGGATCGACGACCCGAAGGTGCGGCTGGTGCTGATCGACCATTCGGGCGAGCGCGGATTCTGCGCCGGCGGCGACATCCGGATGCTGGCCGAGAGCGGCGCGGGCGACGGGATCCAGGCGCGGGAGTTCTTCTTCACCGAGTATCGGCTGAACGCCCTGCTGCACGACTACCCCAAGACCCTGGTCGCGATCATGGACGGGGTCACCATGGGCGGGGGCGTGGGCCTGTCGCGGCCCTGCCGGTTCCGGGTGGCCACCGAGCGGACGACGTTCGCCATGCCGGAGACCGGCATCGGCCTCTTCCCCGACGTCGGCGGTGGCTGGTACCTGTCGCGGATGAGCGACCACATCGGCCTGTGGCTGGCGCTCACCGGGGCGCGGATCAAGGCCGCCGACTGCGAGTTGACCTGCATCGCCACCGACTATGTGGAGAGCGCCCAGGTCCCGGCGCTGAAGGCGGCGATCGTGGCCGATCCCGACGCCATCGAGACCGTGCTGACCGAGTTCGAGGGCGACGCCGGGCGCCCGCCATTGGCCGCCCACATCGATGAGATCTCCCGCCTGTTCGCCGGCGACAGCGTGGAGGCCATCGTGGAAGCGCTGAAAGCCGCCGACACCGACTGGGCCCGCGAGCAACTCGCGATCCTCGGCGCCAAGTCGCCCCAGACCCTGAAGGTCGCCTTCCGCCAGCTTGAGCTCGGCCGCGCCATGACGCGCTTCGCCGACAACATGGCCATGGAGTACCGCATCGGCGCGCGGGTGGTGCGGCGGCACGATTTCCTGGAGGGCGTCCGCGCCGTCATCGTCGATAAGGACAACGCCCCCAGATGGGACCCGCCGACCCTGGAAGGGGTCACCGAAACGCTCATCGCAGGCATTTTCGCGCCCCTGCCTTCCACTGAGGAGTGGACACCCTTACCTTGACGGCAAGGCGGCGCCTCAGAGCCCGCTTTTGGGAGGAACTACCGAATGAAATCCAAGCTCTTGCTTGCGGCCGCCGTGGCCGTCGGCATCTCCGCCGCGGCCGCCTACGCCGCGCCGGCCGCCTACATCACCGCCGCCGTCGCCGACAAGGGCCGGCCCGAGGCCGACACCAAGCGCGACGCCGACCGCAAGCCCGCGGAAATGCTGGAGTTCGCCGGCGTGAAGCCCGGCCAGACCGTGGTCGACCTGCTGCCGGGCGGCGGCTATTTCACCCGCGTCTTCGCAAAGGCCGTCGGGCCCAAGGGTGTCGTCTACGCCGTCAGCGGCCCGCCGCGTCCGTCGCAGGACCCGACCAAGCCCGCGCCGACGCCGGCGATCGACGTGCTGGCGGCCGACCCGGCCTACGCCAATGTGAAGTCGATCCACGCGCCGCTGCAGGGCGGGTTGTCGGTCCCGACCCCGGCTGACGTGATCTGGACCTCGCAGAACTATCACGACGTCAAGAACGTCGCGGGCATCGACATGCTGGCCTTCGACAAGGCGATCTACGCTTCGCTGAAGCCCGGCGGCGTCTTCATCGTGCTCGACCACGTGGCCAATCCCGGCGATCCGAACTCGACCAAGACGCTGCATCGCATCGATCCGGCCGTGGTGAAGCAGGAGGTGACCGCCGCGGGCTTCAAGTACGAGGGCGAGAGCACGGTCCTGAAGAATCCCGCGGACGATCACACCAAGGGCATTCGCGACGGCTTCTCCCAGGGGCAGACGGATCAGTTCATCTACAAGTTCCGCAAGCCCAAGTAAGTCACTGAATTAAGGGATCTTCATGACTCGCATCGCCTTCATCGGCCTCGGCAACATGGGCGGCGGCATGGCCGCCAACCAGGCCAAGGCGGGTCATGAGGTCCTGGCCTTCGATCTGTCGAAGGCCGCGCTGGAGAAGGCGGTGGGCGCAGGCTGCGTCGCCGCCGGCTCGGCCGCCGAGGCGGTGAAGGCCGCAGACGCGGTGATCACCATGCTGCCGGCCGGCCAGCACGTGCGCGCCGTCTACCGCGACGAGGTGCTGCCGAACGCCAAGCCCGGCTGCCTGATGATCGACTGCTCCACCATCGACGTGGAAAGCGCCCGCGCGGTGGGGGCCGAAGTGGCGAAGGCCGGTTTCCGCTTCGCCGACGCCCCGGTCTCCGGCGGGCAGGCGGGCGCGGAAGCCGGAACCCTGGCCTTCATGGTCGGCTGCGCGGAAGCCGATTTCCCGGCGGTCGAAGCCCTGATCGGGCCCATGGCGCGCGCGGTGATCCGGGCCGGCGACCATGGGGCGGGGCAGGCGGCCAAGATCTGCAACAACATGGTGCTGGGCGCGACGATGATCGCCACCTGCGAGGCTTTCGCGCTCGCCGAAAAGCTCGGCCTCGAGCCGGAGCGGTTCTTCGAGATCGCGTCGAAGTCCTCCGGCCAGAGCTGGAGCCTGACCAGCTATTGCCCCTGGCCGGGCCCGGTGCCGGCCGCGCCGTCGAACCGGAACTACGAGGGCGGCTTCGCCACGGCGATGATGCTCAAGGACCTCAAGCTGGCCCAGGACGCCGCCGCCAAGGCGGGCGCGGCGACCCCGCTGGGCGCCCAGGCCGAGGGGCTCTACGCCCTGTTCGACCGGCTCGGCGGCGGCGCCAAGGATTTTTCAGCGATCCTGGAGCTTTTCCGGGGGCATGCGCCGGCCTGAGACTCGACTTAGGAAGGCCCCGTTCATAGATAGCCGTCCGTGACGAAAGGTCGTTGTCCGCGACCGCCCGTCTTATGGACAACACCGGCCATCGGCGCCAAAACCGAGGTCGCATCAGAGGGAACCGGCCGCCTGCGCGCCCAATTCGACGCGGGACCCGGGGAAAAGACGTCGATGGATTACCGTTCCGCGTTCCAGAACGCCGTTGAGAAGGTCCGCGCCGAGGGCCGCTACCGGGTCTTCGCCGACCTGAAGCGCCATCGCGGTGAATTCCCGCGCGCCACCTGGACCCGCGACGACGGCTCGGAAGCCGACGTCATCGTCTGGTGCTCCAACGACTACCTGGGCCAGGGCCAGAACCCGGTGGTCACCGAGGCCATGAAGGCCGCCCTCGACGCCTGCGGCGCGGGCTCGGGCGGAACCCGCAACATCTCGGGCACCACGCACTACCACGTGCAACTGGAGCATGAGCTGGCCGACCTTCACCAGAAGGAAGCGGCCCTGCTATTCACCTCGGGCTACGTGTCCAACGAGGCGTCGCTCTCGACCCTGCACAAGATCCTGCCGGGCCTGATCATCTTCTCCGACGCGCTGAACCACAATTCGATGATCAGCGGCATTCGCGCCCACAAGGGCGAGAAGCTCATCTTCCGCCACAACGACCTCGCCCACCTCGAAGAGCTGCTGGCCGCCGCCGATCCGTCGGCGCCGAAGCTGATCGCCTTCGAGAGCGTCTATTCCATGGACGGCGACGTGGCGGACATCCCGGGCACCGTGGCCCTGGCCAAGAAGTACGGCGCCATGACCTACATCGACGAGGTCCACGCCGTCGGCATGTACGGCCCCCGCGGCGCCGGCGTGGCCGAGCGCGACGGGATGATGGCCGAGATCGACATCATCGAAGGCACGCTCGGCAAGGCCTTCGGCGTGATGGGCGGCTACATCGCCGCCGACGCCATGATCGTGGACGCGATCCGCAGCTACGCCGACGGCTTCATCTTCACCACCTCGATCCCGCCGGCGCTCGCCGCGGGCGCGGTGGCCTCGATCCGCTACCTGAAAGAGCACAACGAGATCCGCGTGGCCCACCAGGAACGCGCGGCGTCCCTGAAGGCCCGGCTGATCAAGGCTGGCCTGCCGGTGATGCCCAGCGTCTGCCACATCGTCCCGGTGCTGGTGGGCGACGCCGTCCACTGCAAGATGATCTCGGACATCCTGCTGGAAGAGCACGGCATCTACGTCCAGCCGATCAACTACCCGACCGTGCCGCGCGGCACGGAGCGCCTGCGCTTCACGCCCTCGCCGGCCCACACCGACGAGATGATGGACCGCCTGGTGGCGGCCCTGGAGCAGCTCTGGGTCCACTGCAACATCCAGCGCGTCGGCGGCGTCGCGGCCTAGCCGGACCGCGGCGGACGAAACGGCTACTTGTGCCGCCGCACGCCGCGGCCGAGGCCGATCTGCTTGGCGAAGTCGGAGCGGCGGGCCGCATAGGCCGGCGCCACCATGGGATAGTCGGGCGGCAGGCCCCAGCGCTTGCGGTAGTCCTCGGGGCTCATGGCGTAGCGTGAGCGCAGGTAGCGCTTGAGCATCTTCAGCTTCTTGCCGTCTTCCAGGCAGACGATGAAGTCGTGCTGCACGCTGCGGCCGATCGGGACCGCAGGCTTCAGCCGCTCGGCCACGAGGGGGGCTGCGTCGCGGGTGAGGCTCTCCAACGCCTGGTGCACCGTGCGGATCACGTCCGGCAAGGCTTCGGCGGGGACTGCGTTTCGGCTGACGAAGGCGGAGACGATCCCCGTGCCGAGACGCAGCAATTCTTCGCCCGAAGGCCCTTCCGGGTCCGGTGCAAGGCTCATCTCATCCCCCTTTTTTCAACACGGCACTGCCCGTCCGCGCCGGCAAACCATGCAGGACGGGTGAAGCCTCAACGCCGCCGCCGGAAGATTGTTCCCGGACCGTCTCGCGCCGGTGGAGGCCCGCGGGATTTGAGGGTAAAGAGCGCTCTCGCCGCCCAGATTCCCGCTCAGCCCGAAAGGCGCCGCCCTTGACGCTTCACATGCAAGCCCAGTCCTCGCCCGATGGCTTCTTCCGCGACGGCGTCGCCTCGGGCGATCCCGACGTGGCGCGCATCCTCGACGCGGAGCTGAAGCGCCAGCAGGACCAGATCGAACTGATCGCGTCCGAGAACATCGTCTCGCGCGCCGTGCTGGAGGCGCAAGGCTCGGTGCTCACCAACAAGTACGCCGAGGGCTATCCGGGCAAGCGCTACTACGGCGGCTGCGAGGTGGTGGACGAGGCAGAGATCCTGGCCATCGACCGGGCCAAGCAGTTGTTCGGCTGCGAATACGCCAACGTCCAGCCGCACTCCGGCAGCCAGGCGAACCAGGCGGTGTTCATGGCCACCATGACCCCGGGCGACACCTTCATGGGCATGAACCTGGACCACGGCGGCCACCTGACCCACGGCAAGAGCGTCAACCAGTCGGGCAAGTGGTTCAATCCGGTGGCCTATGGCGTGCGGATGCAGGATCACCTGATCGACTACGAGCAGGCCTGGGAAGTCGCCCGCGCGCACAAGCCGAAGGTCATCATCGCCGGCGGCTCGGCCTATTCGCGGGCCATCGACTTCGAACAGTTCCGCGCCATCGCCGACGAGGTGGAGGCGCTCCTGATGGTCGACATCGCCCACTATGCGGGCCTGGTGGCCGGCGGGGTCTATCCGAACCCGTTCCCGCACGCCCACATCGTCACCACGACCACGCACAAGACCCTGCGCGGCCCACGCGGCGGCATGATCCTGACCAACTCCAAGAAGTGGAACCAGAAGATCAACTCGGCGGTCTTCCCCGGCCTGCAGGGCGGGCCGCTGATGCACGTGATCGCCGCCAAGGCCGTGGCGTTCGGCGAGGCCCTGCGGCCGGAGTTCAAGGTCTATGCGCGGAACGTCGTCGAAAACGCCCGCGCGCTCGCCGACAGCCTGCAGAGCGCCGGCTTCAAGATCGTCTCCAACGGCACCGACAGCCACCTGATGCTGGTGGACCTGACGCCCAAGGGCGTCAGCGGCGCCGACGCCGAGATCGCCCTGGAGCGCGCCGGGATCACCACCAACAAGAACTCGATCCCCGGCGACCCGCTGCCGGCCATGCAGACCTCGGGCCTGAGGGTCGGTTCGCCCGCCGGCACGACGCGGGGATTCGGCCCGGCGGAGTTCCGCCAGGTGGGCGTCTGGATCGGCGAAGTCCTGGACGGGCTGAAGGCCGGCGGCGACAACGCCGGCGTCGAACGGAAGGTCCGCAGCGAAGTTCTTCAGTTGACGCAGCGCTTCCCTATCTACAACGGATAGGGGTTAACGGGCCGAAGGGGGCCAGATCATGCGCTGTCCGTTCTGCGGTCACCTCGAAAGCCAGGTGAAGGACTCGCGCCCGTCGGAAGACGGCGCAGCGATCCGCCGCCGCCGCCTTTGCCCGGAATGCGGGGGCCGTTTCACGACCTTCGAGCGCGTGCAGCTTCGCGAACTGACCATCCTGAAGCGCTCGGGCCGCCGCACGCCGTTCGAGCGCGACAAGCTCGCCCGCTCCATCGCGGTGGCCATCCGCAAGCGCCCGATCGACCCGGAGCGCGTGGAGCGGATGATCTCCTCCATCGTGCGCCAGCTCGAGAGCATGGGCGAGACCGAGCTGCCGTCCTCGGCGGTGGGCGAACTGGTCATGACCCAGCTCAAGGCCCTCGATGACGTGGCCTACGTCCGCTACGCCTCGGTCTACCGCGATTTCCGCGAGACCCAGGACTTCGCCAAGTTCCTCGGCGAGGAGGGCCTGGCCGAGGCGGCGGAGGAGGAGCCGTGAATCATCCCTCCTCTTTAGGGGAGGGACAGGCCGCGCGAGCGGCCAGGGTGGGGGATTCGCGTTCAAGCTCGGTCTTTGGAGTCCTGGCCCACACACCCCCACCCGTCCGAGGCTCCGCCTCGTCTACCCTCCCCTAAAGAGGAGGGATGCCGGTGATCACCCTGAAGCTCGCCACCTCGCTGGACGGCCGGATCGCCACGGCGGGCGGCGAGAGCCGTTGGATCACCGGCGAGGCGGCGCGAGCCGCCGTCCATCGCCTGCGCGCCGAGCACGACGCCGTCCTCGTGGGGATCGAGACGGCGCTCGCCGACGATCCGGAATTGACGGTGCGCCTGCCGGATTACGTCGGCCGTCAGCCGGCGCGTGTCGTGCTGGACAGCCGCCAGCGCCTGACGCCGGACTGCAAGCTGGTGAAGACCGCCCGCGAGATCCCGACCTATGTCGTCGCGACCACGGCGCCCGACCCCGCGCTGGTCGAGGCCGGCGTGCGCGTGCTCACCGTGCCCGCCGTCGGCGAGGACCGGCCGGAGCTGAAAGCCGTCGTCGAGGCCCTGGCCGGCGAGGGTCTGGCCCGCATCTTCGTCGAGGGCGGCGGCCAGGTGGCGGCGAGTTTCATCCGCTGCGGGCTGGTGGACGCGCTGGAGTGGTTCCGCGCGCCGATCCTGATCGGCGGCGAGGGGCGGCCCGGGATAGGCGCCCTGGCGGTTGCGGCGCTGGCCGACGCGCCCCATTTCCGGCGCATCGAGGTCCGGGAGGTCGGCGACGACCTCTGGGAGCGCTACGCGAGGGGCTAGCGTGCTGAATTTGAAGTTCGCTTAGGTTTGGTTTGGCGCCGTGCGAACTTCAAATCCAAGAAGCACGCTAGCGATTCATACTTGCTAGCGTCCTTTTCGATTCCGAAGTTCGTAGGAGGTTTCCATATGCACAGTCGAACTTCGGAATCGGGACGCTAGATGTTCACCGGAATCGTCACCGATGTGGGTCGGGTGCGCAGCGTGCGCGACACCAACCGCGACCGCCGGTTCGAGATCGAGACGGCCTTCGACCTCGCCACGGTCGATATCGGCGCCTCGATCAGCCACGCCGGCTGCTGCCTGACGGTGGTCGAGAAGGGCGTGGACTGGTTCGCCGTCGAGGTCTCAGGCGAGACCCTGGGCCTGACGACCCTCGACGCCTGGAAAGAAGGCCGGCGCATCAACCTGGAGCGCGCCGCCCGGGTCGGCGACGAGTTGGGCGGCCACATCGTCTCCGGCCACGTGGACGGGATCGGCGAGGTGTTGTCGGTGGAGAGCGAGGGCGGTTCGCACCGCGTGCGCATCCGCGCGCCCCGGCCGCTGCACCGCTTCATCGCCCCCAAGGGCTCGATCACCGTCGAGGGCGTGTCGCTGACCGTCAACGAGGTCGAGGACGACGTCTTCGGCGTCAACCTGATCCCGCACACCTGGGACGTGACCACCCTGGGTGAGTTGAAGCCCGGCTCGCGGGTCAATCTGGAGATCGACATGCTGGCGCGCTATCTCGCGCGCTTCCAAGAAACGGCCTAAGGCTGCGCCGCACACGCTGAAGGGCCACCGATGAGCGAAGACCAAGTCAGAATCCTGATCGTCGAGGCGCGGTTTTATTCCGATCTGGCCGACGAGCTGCTCAAGGGCGCGCAGGACGCGCTGGAGTCGTTCGGCGCCGCCTATGACGTCGTGACCGTGCCGGGCGCGCTGGAAATTCCGGCCGCGATCGCCATCGCGGAGGAAGGCGGCCGCTACGACGGCTATGTCGCCCTAGGCACGGTGATCCGCGGCGAAACCTACCACTTCGAGATCGTCGCCAACGAATCCGCCCGGGGGTTGATGGACCTCTCGGTTAGCAGGCAGCTCTGCCTCGGCAACGGCATTCTGACCGTCGAGGACGAGGCTCAGGCCTGGGCGCGGGCTCGCGCCAGCGAGGGAGACAAGGGCGGCGGCGCGGCCCGTGCGGCGCTGACCATGATCTCACTGCGCCAGCAGCTCCTGATCGGTCTCTAGATGACCATTGCCCCGAAGCAGGCCCGCTCTGTGGCCCGCCTGGCCGCCGTCCAGGCCCTCTACCAGATGGAGGTCTCCAGCGTCGGCGCCGAGGCGGTGATCCGCGAGTTCGCCGAGCATCGCTTCGACCGCGACGCCGAGGACGGCGAGACCCCGTTGGCCTCGGCCGACGAGGCCTTCTTCGCCGACCTGGTGCGCGGCGTGGTGGAGCACCAGAAGGCCGTCGACGCCGCGGTGGCGCGCAAGCTCGCCACGGGCTGGCGGCTGGACCGCCTGGACGCCACCGCCCGCGCCATCCTGCGCGCCGGGGCCTACGAGCTGATCCACCGCGCGGACGTGCCGACCGAGGTAGTGATCGACGAATATGTCGAGCTGGCGAAGTCGTTCTTCGAGGGGCCGGAGCCGGGGTTCGTGAACGGGGCGCTGGATGCGGTCGCCCAAGATGCCCGGCGCTAAGCCTCCCGCGACCGACGAATTCTCCGAGATCGCGCGGCTGTTCCGCCCGCTGACCGGCGGCGCGCCGGGCGCCTTCGACCTTCTCGACGACGCCGCGATCGTGCCGCAGCGGCCGGGCTTCGACCTGGTGGTCACCAAGGACGCCATGGTCGAGGGTGTGCATTTCCCCGTGGGAGAGCGCCCCGGCCTGATCGCCCGCAAGCTGCTGCGGGTGAACCTTTCGGACCTGGCGGCCAAGGCGGCCGAGCCGTTCGGATGCTTCCTGGCCGTCGCGTGGCCGCCGGGCTTTGGGGCGGCCGAGCGGGAGGCCTTTGCCCGCGGGCTGGGCGAGGACCTGACCGCCTTCGGCGTCGCCCTGCTGGGCGGCGACACGGTCTCCACGCCGGGGCCCTTCACCGCCAGCCTGACGGCGCTGGGCTGGGCGCCCGAGGGCCGCATGGTGCGCCGCGCCGGCGCCCGGGCCGGCGACGTGATCGCGGTCAGCGGGACGATCGGAGACGGCGTGCTGGGTCTGGCCGCCGTGAACGGCGAAATCGCCGACCCCAGCGGCTGGCTCACAGGCCGCCTGCGCGTGCCGACGCCAAGACTGGATTTGTGCGAGGCGCTCCGCGAGCACGCCCACGCCGCCGCTGACGTCTCCGATGGCCTGATCGCCGATGCGGGACATGTCGCGGAGGCCAGCGGGTGCGGCGTCAGCCTCGACCTGGACGAGATGCCGCTGTCGCCGGCGGCGGCGGCCTGGGTCGACGGGCAGCCCAACCGCGCCGCGGCCCTGTTGCGCCTCGCCACCGGCGGAGATGATTACGAGGTGGTCGCCGCGTTTCCGGGTTCGCCGCCGGAAGGCTTCACCCCGATCGGCGAGGTGGTCTTCGGTTCCGGCGTGGAGGCGCGGGTGGACGGCCATCCTGTCAACGTCGCCGAACGGGGTTGGAGACACCTGTAAAAGGAACCTCCGCCGTGGCGGCGGGTTGCGATCCGAGGACAGCTCAGGATCGACCATGACCGCCTCCGTGAAGCTGCTGTCCCTCGCCACCGCCTCGCCGCCGAACGATCTCGCCCAGGACGATGTTTTCGAGGTCGCCCATCGGATCTTCATCTCCCGCTTCCCGGAGTTCGTCCGCATGGGGCCGGTGTTCGACCGCGCCGGCGTGCGCCATCGCCAGATCGCCCGGCCGGTGGACTGGTACCTGCAGCCGCACGGCTGGGCCGACCGCGCCGCGGTCTATGACGAAGTCGCGCTCGACCTCTTCTGCCGGGCGGCGGAGGCGGCGCTGGCCGAGGCGGGCCTGAGCGGCGCCGAGGTGGACGCCATCGTCACGGTCTCGACCACCGGTGTCTCCACGCCCAGCCTGGAAGCGCGCGCCATGGGCCGCATGGGCTTCCGCTCCGACGCCGCGCGCGTCCCGCTGTTCGGGGTGGGCTGCGCGGGCGGGGCGACCGGCCTGTCGCTGGCCTATCGCCTGGCCAAGGCCCAGCCGGGCGCCAAGGTGCTACTGGTCTGCGTCGAGCTCTGCTCGCTGGCCTTCCGCCTGGAAGAGCTTTCCAAAACCGACATCATCTCGACCGCGATCTTCGGCGACGGCGCGGCGGCCTGCGTGGTCTCCAGCGGCGCCGACGGCTTCGCCGCGGTCACCGGCTGCGCGGAGCATACCTGGCCGGACACCCTGGGCGTCATGGGCTGGCGGATCGGCGAAGGCGGCCTCGCGGTCGTCCTCGACCAGGCCCTGCCGCCCTTCGTGCGCCGGGAGATCCGGCCGGTGGTCGAGGCCATGCTGGCCCGCCAGGACCTGCGCCTGGAGGACATCGACCGGTTCATCTGCCACCCCGGCGGCATGAAGGTGATCGAGGCCCTGGAGGGCGCGCTGGGGCTGGGGCAGGGCGCGCTGGACCATGAGCGCGAGGTGCTGGCCGACCACGGCAACATGTCCTCGCCCACGGTGCTGTTCATACTAGACCGCGCCCGCCGCGCCGGCTTGTCGAAGCGTTCGCTGGTCACCGCCCTAGGGCCGGGCTTCACCGCCAGCACGGTGACCCTCGAGGCGGCATGATCGTCTCCGTCGTCATCCTGGCCCTGGTCACGGTCCAGCGCATCGGCGAACTGGTCATCGCGCGCCGCAACACCGCCCGCCTGCTGGCCGCGGGCGGGATCGAGCGCGGGGCGGAGAATTATCCGCTGATGGTCGCCCTGCACGCCGTCTGGTTGGCCGGCCTGTGGTGGTTCGCCTGGGACTGGCCGGCGAACCCGGCGTGGCTGGCGGTCTATCTGGCGCTGGAAGGCCTGCGGCTGTGGGTGCTGGCCTCCCTCGGGCCGCGGTGGACGACGCGGATCATCGTGGTCCCCGGAGAGGCCCTGGTGCGCAAGGGGCCCTACCGGTTCCTGCCGCACCCGAACTATGTGGTGGTGGCCGGCGAGATCGCCGTCCTGCCGCTGGTCTTCGGCCTGACCGCCTATGCCCTGGTGTTCTCCGTGCTCAACGCCGCTATGCTGTGGGTCCGTATCCGGGCCGAGGACGCCGCCTTGCGGGAGGCCCGACAGCCGGCCCTCTGACCGGGAGCCTGCGGTCTCGGGGCTTGCTTTGTCGGGCCCGCTGCGGCTTTTGGCGCGTCCGCTGCGTTTCGTGGGCGGACTCAAGGACCTTGCATGCCGTTTCCCGCCACCCATCCCGCGCTCGAACGCGCCCTCGCCCAGCAGGGTTATCAGGAGCCGACGCCGGTCCAGGCCGCGGTCCTGCGCGAGCCGGACGAGCGCGACCTGCTGGTCTCGGCCCAGACGGGATCCGGCAAGACGGTCGCCTTCGGCCTGGCCCTGGCCCGCGGCCTGTTGGGCGAGCACCCGCGGTTCGGCCGCGCCGAAGCCCCCTTGGCCCTCGTCGTCGCGCCCACCCGCGAACTGGCGCTGCAGGTGAGCCGCGAGCTCGAATGGCTCTACGCCGAGGCCGGCGCCCGGGTGGCCACCTGCGTCGGCGGCATGGACCCGCGCGCCGAGCGCCGCGCCCTGCAGGCCGGCGCCCATGTGGTCGTCGGAACCCCCGGCCGCCTGCGCGACCACATCGAGCGCGGCGCTCTGGACCTGTCGGCCCTGAAGGTCGTGGTGCTCGACGAGGCCGACGAGATGCTCGACCTCGGCTTCCGCGAGGACCTGGAGGAGATCCTGGACTCCACGCCCGTGGAGCGGCGGACGCTCTTGTTCTCCGCCACCATCGCCAAGGAGATCGCCACCCTGGCGCGGCGCTATCAGCGCGACGCCGTCCGCATCGACACCCTGCGCCGCGACGAGGCCCACGGGGATATCGAATACCGCGCCGTCCGGGTCGCCCCGAACGAGGTCGAGCACGCGGTGGTCAACCTGCTGCGCTACTTCGAAAGCCCCGGAGCGCTGGTGTTCTGCAACACCCGCGAGAAGGTGCGCCACCTGCACAGCGCGCTGCGCGAACGCGGCTTCTCCGCCGTCGCCCTGTCCGGCGAGATGACCCAGAAGGAGCGCTCCGACGCGCTTCAGGCGCTGCGCGACGGCCATGCGCGGGCCTGCGTCGCAACGGATGTCGCCGCCCGCGGCCTGGACCTGCCGGACCTGGGCCTGGTGATCCACGCCGAGCTGCCGGTCAACAAGGCCGGCCTGCTGCACCGGAGCGGCCGCACGGGACGGGCCGGCAAGAAGGGCGTCTCGGTCCTGGTGGTCCCCTACAACAAGCGCCGCTTCACCGAGCGCCTGCTGGATTCGGCCAGCATAGACGCCGGCTGGTCCGGCCCGCCGCTCGCCGACGAGATCCGCGCCAAGGACCAGCAGCGCCTGCTCGACGACCCGATCCTGCAGGCCCCGGCGTCCGAGGAAGACCTGACGCTCGCCGGCCGCATCCTGGCCGACCGTTCGCCGGAGGCGGTGGCCGTGGCCCTGATCCGCCTGCAGCGGCAGCGCCTGCCCGAGCCGGAGGACCTGTTCGACGACGCGCGGGAGGCCGGCCAGATCATCCCCTCGGCGCGCCCGCGCGGCGGGGCGGCGGCCTACGACCCGTTGCAGGAGGGTCCCGCCGGCCCGCGTCCCTCGCACCGGGTCGACAGCGTCGGCGCGGAATGGTTCCGCATGCCGATCGGCCGCCAGAACAACGCCGACCCCAAGTGGCTGATCCCGCTGATCTGCCGCCTGGGCCATGTGACGAAGAAGGACATCGGCCAGATCCGCATCTTCGACCGCGAGACCAAGTTCGAAATCGTCGCGGAGACGGAGGCCCGCTTCCGCCAGGCGGTGAAGGGTGCGGCGGAGGGCGACATCCGCATCGAGCCTGCCGCGGCCCCGCCGGCCGCCGACCGTCCGCGCGGGCCTCGCCCGGGCCCTCGGCCGGGCCCGCCTCGCGGCGGCCCGCCCCCGAAGGGCGGCAAGCCCCAGGGCGGCAAACCCCGTGGCCCCAAGCCCCAGGGTCGCCGGCCGGGTTAGGTCGACCGCCCGCGAGGGCTCGACGGCGTGAACTGGCCGGCGGCCAGGTCGAAGCGGACCTGCGAGCGGCCGAAGTCCAGCGACACGGTGTCAAACTGGGTCAGGAGGTCCATGCCCAGCACGAGGGCCGGCTTCGCCTTCAGGCCCCACAGGTCGAAGACGTGCATGTTGGCGTGGACCACGGGCACATTGCCCAGTTGCAGCCCACCCAGCCGCAAGAACGGCAGGTACAGCATCTCGCCCGAGAACGGCTCGCCCGCCAGGGTCTCCATGCCGACCTGCGGGTAGGTGTCGCTGGCGCCGCGGCGGCGATTGTCGGCGGCGACCAGCGTGCGCAGGGCGGTGTTGGCGATGGTCATCTGCGAGCCGGAGTCGATCATGGCGCTGATCGGCCTTCCGCTGAGGTCGGCGTCGACGATGGTCAACTGGCCCATGCGGCGGCGCGCCGGCACGATGACCGAGCCGTCCACGGCGACGTCGCGCACCGAGCGGGCGATGGAGATGGACTTGGCCTTGAACGCCAGGACCAGGCGCTGGCCCTCCAGCCAGTCGACGCCCAGCACGCCGTCGAGGCCCTTGTTGAGGGGCAGCGTCGCGGCGCGCACCGCCTTGCGGCTGCGGTCGCCGACCTGCAGGCGGTCGATCATCACCGTGGGCCGCTCGCGCACGCCCACGACGGTGTGGATCAAGGCCGGGGCGGTGCCGGCGAGCATCAGCCGATCCGCCAGGTCGCGGGAGACGCAGGAGGTGTTGGCCCCGGTGTCCATCAGGAATTGGAAGGGGCCCTGGCCGTTGACGCTGACCGGGGCCAGCATGTGTTCGTAGCCGTCGTGGCCGGCCCCGAACTCGGTGGGCGCATCGCCCGGCGTGTCCTTCGGCGGCTCTTCCGGCGCAAGGGCCTGGGCGAGGGATTGCGAGAGCGGGGCGCCGGTCGCGGCGAGGGCGAGCAGGGCGCTGGCGGCCTGGC
>Ga0210400_10000230_pt1 | contig 69158 bp, 71 predicted proteins | sample IncBWH26MmetaG_FD_155456 | JGI IMG/M metagenome (GOLD analysis project Ga0210400, IMG submission 155456) | Forest soil microbial communities from Barre Woods Harvard Forest LTER site, Petersham, Massachusetts, United States - Inc-BW-H-26-M | ecosystem: Environmental > Terrestrial > Soil >...
CTGTTCATCATCGACCGGGCCAAGGACATGCTGATCCGCGGCGGCGAGAACATCTACTGCGTGGAGGTCGAGAACGCCCTCTACGAGCACCCGGCGGTGATGGACGCGGCCATCGTCGGCATCCCCCACAAGACTCTGGGCGAGGAGCCCGGTGCGGTGGTCCGCCTGAAGCCCGGCGAGACGGCGACCGAGGGCGAGCTTCGCAACTTCGTCCGCGAACGGTTGGCGGGTTTCAAGGTCCCGGTGAAGGTGGTCTTCTGGCCTGAGATGCTGCCCCGCAACGCCAACGGCAAGATCGTCAAGACGGAGCTGAAGAAGGTGTTCGCGCCACAGACGGAGAGCGCATGAGCGGACCGCTGATCGTCGGTATCGGCGGCACGCCGCGCCCCGGGTCGGCGACCGAGCGGGCGCTGATCCTGGCGCTGCGCCAGGCTGAGGCCGCGGGCGCGCGGACGCGGCTGTTCGGCGGCGAGTTCCTGGAACGGCTGCCGCATTTCAATCCCGGCCCCAGCGGCCCCAGCGCCGAACAGGCCGAGCTGGCCCAGGCGGTGCGCGACGCCGACGGGATCATCCTGGCGACGCCCGGCTATCACGGCTCGCTGTCCGGGGTGGTCAAGAACGCGCTGGACACCCTGGAGTTGACCCGGGCCGATCCACGGCCCTACTTCCACGGCAAGCCGGTGGGGATCATCATCACCGCCGATGGCGCGCAAGCCGGCGGCACCACCTTGATGGCGGTCCGCGGCATCATACATGCCATGCGGGGCTGGCCGACGCCCTACGGGGCGGCGCTCACCGCCGCCAACCTGTTCGACGCGGTGGGCGAGTGCCGCGAAGCCCGGGACGCCGGCCAGATCGCCACAGTGGCCGACCAGGTGATGGAGTTCGCCCAGATGCGCCGCGCCCAGATGACGGGAGCCGACCAATGAAGCGCCCCTACCTCGTGCCCCCCGCTCAAGGACCCGGAGGCGGCAGGCCCACGCCCGATCCGGACGCCTTCTCCTCGGCGATCTCGCCGATCGAGGACATCATCGAGGACGCCCGCAACGGGCGGCCCTACATCCTGGTCGACGCCGAGGACCGGGAGAACGAGGGCGACGTCATCATCCCCGCCCAGTTCGCCACGCCCGAGCAGATCAACTTCATGGCCAAGCATGCGCGGGGCCTGATCTGCCTGTCGATCACCGCCGAGCGCGCCCGGGCGCTGCGCCTGCCACCCATGGCCAGCGACAACCAGTCGGGCCACGGCACCGCCTTCACCGTCTCCATCGAGGCGCGCGAGGGGGTCACCACCGGCATCTCCGCCCACGACCGGGCCCACACCATCGCCGTGGCGGTGGATCCGACCAAGGGTCCCGACGACATCGTCTCGCCGGGCCACGTCTTCCCGCTGGTGGCCAAGGACGGCGGCGTCCTGGTCCGGGCCGGCCATACCGAGGCGGCGGTCGACATCAGCCGCATGGCGGGCCTCAACGCCGCCGGCGTGATCTGCGAGATCATGAAGGACGACGGCTCGATGGCCCGTCTTCCCGACCTGGTCGCCTTCGCCCAACTGCATGGGCTGAAGATCGGCGCCATCGCCGACCTGATCGCCTACCGCCGCCGCACCGAGCGGCAGGTGGAGCGGGTGCTGGAGACGCCGTTCGATTCCTCCTACGGCGGCCGCTTCCGGATGGTGATCTACCGCAACATCATCGACGGCGCGGAGCACGTGGTCCTGACCAAGGGCAAGATCGACCCGGAAAAGCCGACCTTGGTCCGGATGCATCGCGTGGATTTCGCCGCCGACATGCTGGGCCATGTGGAAGCCCGCCGGGACTACGTGCCAAGGGCGCTGCAGGCCATCGCCGACTACGACGGCGCAGGCGTGGCCGTGTTCATCCGCGATCCCAACCCCGCCTGGCTCTCGGAGCGCTATGGCCAGCCCGAGGTCAGCCAGACCGAGAACGTGCTGCGCGACTATGGCGTGGGCGCCCAGATCCTCATCGACCTGGGCGTGCGCGACATGAAGCTGCTCACCTCGTCCAAGACCGTCCTGCCGGGGTCAGCCGGCTACGGCCTGCGCATCCTGGGACGCGAACCGCTCTAGACCCTGTCCCGGCTGACTTGGATCAAGTCAGCCGGGACAGGGTCGTCGCCTATATCTGGAGCCCTTCTTATCCACTCAGGTTGATTCAACCTGAGTGGGAAGGGCTCTAGCCACCCAGTCGCCTCCGGCGCGAAGCGGCTGGACCGCCCAGCCCTGTTCGACAACAGTCCGGCCGCCGCCCCGCCTCGGGCGGGAGAGGGCGGCTGGACGCTTGCTTGCGGCGGCTGAACCTGCAAACCTGAGGTTGCGGGACGCTTGGGATTCTCGTAAAGAATTGAAAGGGATGGGCTTGGTAGAGACGTTCAGATGCCGCCCACGCCCAACCTCGTGACCGATCCCTATGGAATGAGCCTGATGGGCCGGCCGTCGCCCGAGGGGACGGCCCATGACGCGTCGGGATTCGACCCCTATCCGCTGCCGGAAACGACGCTCATCACCGGCGGCGGCGGGCCGGAGTTCTTCCTGAACGCCGATTCCCGCGCCGGGATCGCCGACAACGGCAAGCCCAGCCTCACCATCGACGAGGCGGCCAATCAGATCGTCCGCGGCATGCCCGGCTGGTCGGCCGCGCTCGGCCAGCCGTTCACCGTCACCTTCGCCTTCCGCGCCGACGCTCCGGCCCAGATGCCCAGCGACACCGGCGGCTTCCAGCAATTCAACACCGCCCAGATCGACCAGGCCCTGTTGTCGCTGCAGGCCTGGTCGGACGTCGCCAACATCAAGTTCGTGCGCGTCGGCTCCGGCGACAGCGGGCCGGCGGCCTATTCCGACAACGCCACCATCCTGTTCGCGGACTACACGACCGGCGAGGCCGGCGCCGCGGCTTTCGGCAACTTTCCCGGCAACACCAGCTTCACCTCGTCGGCGGGCGACGTGTGGGTCAATTCGACGCTCAGCTACAACGCCGCGCCCGCCACGGGGAACTACGGCGGCCAGGTGCTGGTGCACGAGATCGGCCACACCATCGGCCTGGACCACCCCAGCAACTACAACGCCGAGGCCAACGTCACCCTCTCCTACGCGGTGGACGCCGGCTACTACGAGGACGACCGCCAGTACACGGTGATGAGCTACTTCAGCGAGGCCAACACCGGGGCCAACTTCGGCGGCGGCTACTATTCGGCGGCGCCCCTGCTGGACGACATCGCCGCGGCCCAGCTCGAGTACGGGCCGAACATGACCACCCGCACCGGGGACACGGTCTACGGCTTCAACTCCAACACCGGCCTGCCCTGGTATACGATCACGGGCAGCTTCCAGAAGGCGGTCTTCGCCGTGTGGGACGCCGGCGGCAACGACACCCTGGACTTCTCCGGCTACTCCCAGGCCCAGACCATCGACCTGCGGCCCGGCTTCTTCTCCAGCGTGGGCGGGCTGACCGGCAACGTCACGATCGCCGAGGGGGCCAATATCGAGAACGCCATCGGCGGCTCGGGCCCGGACTCGATCGTCGGCAACGCCCTGAACAACTCCATCGTCGGCGGCGGCGGCAACGACACGGTGATGGCCGGCGCCGGCAACGACACCATCACCGAGGTCAGCGGCGCGAACTATCTGCGCGGCGAGGACGGCGACGACTCGATCCAGGGCGGCTCCGGCTTCGACGACATCAACGGCAACAAGGGCGCCGACACCATCGACGGCGGATCCGGCGGCAACGACTGGCTGGTCGGCGGCCAGGGCGACGACATGATCACCGCCCACCACGGGCAGAACCTGATCTACGGCAACCTGGGCAACGACACCCTGATCGGCGGCGACGGCGGGGATATCCTGCGGGGCGGCCAGGGCGATGACTCCATCGTCGGCGGCTCGGGCAACGACTTCATCTCCGGCGACCGGGGCAACGACACCATGAGCGGCGGCGCCGGCGCGGATATCTTCCACTCGAGCCAGGACGCCGGAATCGACAAGGTGCTCGACTTCAGCCTGGCGCAGGGCGACCGGGTGATGCTCGATCCCGGGACGACCTACACGGTCAGCCAGGTCGGCAATGACACGGTCATCGACATGGGCGGCGGCAACGAGATGATCCTGGCCGGGGTGAAGCTCTCCAGCCTGACGGGCAACTGGATCTTCGAGGGCTAGACGCCCCCTCAGGGCGAGCCTGGCGCGGGGAGGGGATGACAAATCCCGTTTCCCAAACCGTTGATCCGGCCTATAGATCGCCACTCACCGCCCGGCCGAAAGGCCGGGCGCCTTCATTTCCGACGCACGGAAAAGACGCGAAAAGATAAGACCATGAGCACCGACATCCTGATGCCGAAGGCGACCGCCGTCTGGCTGGTCGACAACACCTCGCTGACCTTCGAGCAGATCGCGGATTTCTGCGGCCTGCACCCGCTGGAGGTGAAGGGCATCGCCGACGGCGAAGTGGCGCGCGACATCCGCGGCGCCGACCCGATCGCCAACGGCCAGCTAAGCCGCGAGGAGCTGGACGCCGCCGAGAAGAACCCCAAGCACAGGCTGGTGGCGCTCAAGAGCCGCCACGCCGAATATCTGAAGCCGCAGAAGAAGGCGCCGCGCTACACGCCCGTGTCGCGCCGCCAGGACCGGCCGGACGCCATCGCCTGGTTCCTGCGCAACCACCCGGAGGTGGCCGACGCCCAGCTCGCCCGCATCCTGGGCACCACCAAGGCCACCATCGACCAGGTGCGCAACCGCACCCACTGGAACTCGGCCAACATCAAGCCGGTCGACCCGGTGACGCTGGGCCTGTCGACCCAGCTCGAGCTGGACGCGGTGGTCAAGAAGGCGGCCGAGAAGAAGGCCCGCGACGACAAGCGCAAGGGCATCGTCGAACCGGAAGGCCCGACCCTGATGCCGGCGTCCGAGACCGGCGTGATCGAGAACGAGGAGCCCGCCGAGGCCCACGCCGGCGAGCATACCGCCCAGTCCGTGTTCGAGGATCACGACGACCACGACGACGAGGATTAGCCCCCGTCCCGGCTGACTTGGTCCAAGTCAGCCGGGACAGGACGGGGTCGTCGTCTATATCTGGAGCCCTTCAACCCAAACGGAAGGGCTGTGGCGCCGCGCACAGAACGGGTGGGAGCATCCTTGCAGGATCTCCCACCCTTGCCGGCGCACCGCCGGCGTCTGCTCTCCCGATTGCGGGAGGGATCTTGTCAGGAAGCGCCTAGAAAAACAGGGGCGTCGGCCATATCCGGAACCCTTCTCCTCCACTCCGGTTGAGCCAACCTGAGTGGGAAGGGTCCTAGTGCAACTGGCCTCGAAGGGCTTCCATCTCTTCCTTCAGCTTCAGCTTTTGTCGCTTCAGTTCCTTCAGTCGGATGTCGTCTGCGGCGGGCCTGCTCATTTCGTCCTGGATCGCGTTTTCCAGGGACTGGTGACGGGATCCGAGCTCGCGGATCCGGGCTTCCAACGCCATGACGAGTGGCCTCCTTGCTGTTGGAGGGCGCAGTGAACACCCGCTATGCGCGGCTGTCAGATCACATATGTTTGCAGGCGGCGTAGCTGAGACGATGCGCGCCGTTCGCGCGTTAGGGACCCCTTTTATGCCGCAGGGCGAGCAACCAAGGCTGGTGGTGGGAATTTCCGGCGCCTCGGGGATCGTCTACGGCCTTCGCGCCCTCGACGCCTGCCGGGACCTCGGCATCGAATCCCACCTGGTGATGAGCAAGGCCGCGGCGCTGACCCTGGCGCAGGAGACCGCGCTCTCGCCCGCCGACGTCAACGCCAAGGCCGATGTCGTCCACAAGGTCGCCGACATCGGCGCCTCCATCGCGTCGGGATCGTTCAAGACGCTCGGCATGATCGTGGCGCCCTGCTCGGTGCGCACCATGAGCGAGATCGCCACCGGGGTGACGTCCTCGCTGCTGAGCCGGGCGGCCGACGTCGCGCTCAAGGAGCGGCGGCCGCTGGTGCTGATGGTGCGCGAGACGCCGCTGCACCTGGGCCACCTGCGCACCCTGGTTCGGCTGGCCGAGATGGGCGCGGTGATCGCCCCGCCGATGCCCGCCTTCTACGCCCAGCCCGCGGACCTGGGCGCCATGGTCGACCAGTCGGTGGGCCGCGCGCTCGACCTCTTCGGACTGTCATGGACGCCGGTTAAGCGGTGGGGCCGCGACGTCGGGCCGTTGAAGGCGGAGATCTGAAGCCATGTCGTTGTGGGACTGGACGCTGCAGGCCTACGCCCGCCCCGGCGCGCCCGAAGCCTGCCTCACCCTGCAGGACGAGTTCGGCCAGAACACCTCGCTGCTGCTCTGGGCGGTCTGGGCCGAGGCGGCCGATCCGGCCCTGCTGGCCCGCGCCGCCGACGTGGCCCGCCGCTGGGAGGCCCTGGCCCTGGTCCCGATCCGGGACGTCCGCCGCGCCCTGAAGCCCGCCTTCGACGGGGTCGACGACGGCGAGCGCGAGGGCCTTCGCGACGACGTGAAGGCCGTGGAGCTGCGCGCCGAGCGGGTGCTGATGGAGGCTCTGGAGGCGATGACCGGAGACCAGGGCGGCGCCCACGCCCTGGCCGCACTGGAGGCCGCCGCGGCCGCCTGGGGAAAGCCCGCGCCCGCCAACGCCCTGGCTGCGCTCGCCGCGGCTCTGGGCTAGAACATCGCGCGCCGATGAACGACGACCTGTCAGAAGCCGCCCTGATCGCGAGGCTCAGCGCCCTTCGCCAGGATCACTCTGACCTCGACGCGGCCGTACAGGCGATCGCGCTGTCGCCGCTCCCCGACATGCTGCTGATCGCCCGGCTGAAGCGCAAGAAGCTGGCCCTGAAGGACGAGATCGCCCGCATCGAGGACCAGCTCAACCCGGACATCATCGCGTAGCTCCAGATGCATACCCCTCAGGGGGAGCTGTCACCGCAGGTGACTGAGGGGGGCGAAGCCCACCGGGTCCGTCAGCCGTGGGTGAAACCCCCTCCGTCTGGGCGCGATGCGCCGAGCCCCCTCCCCCTGATCGGCCTTCGGCCTGGGGGAGGAACTGGAACTCTACGCCGACTTGCGGCCGCGCTTGCGGGCGAACATGGCCGCGTCGGCGTCGGCCACCAGGCCCTCCGGCTCGGCGTCCTGGGTGATCTCGCGCACCCCCCAGGAGATGTGCAGCGGGGCAGACCATTCGCCGAATCGCAGGGGCTCGGCCTCGATGGCGCGGGCCAGCGCCGCGGCCTTGGCTTCGGCGGTCGCGTGATCGGCCTGGGCCAGGATCACGGCGAACTCGTCGCCGCCCATGCGGCCCACGATGTCGCTTTCGCGGAGCTGGGAGACCAGCCGCTCGGCCACCGCCTTCAGCGCGGCGTCGCCGGCGGCGTGGCCCAGGCGGTCGTTGACGCCCTTCAAGTCGTCGAGGTCGATGTAGACCAGGCTGGCCGGCAAGCCGTAGCGCTGGGCGAAGGTGCGGATGCGGCCCAGCTCGCGCACGAAGGCCCGCCGGTTGAGCAGCGGGGTCAGCGCGTCGCGGTCGGCCAGCTCCTCGGTTTCGGCCAGGCGGCCCTTCAGGCGGCCCACCTCGCCGCGCAGGTCGTCGATCTCGCCCATCAGGGTCTGGATGGCGGCCTTCACCGAAGGCGTCATTTCCACCTCGGCGATGCCCAGGAACTCGGTGGAATCGACGGGCGTCGAACTCCGCACCTGGGCGCCGGCCTGGGCCAACGCGCGTCTTCGCATGGCCGAGAAGGGCTCATTACGTGCGCCGGTGATCTTCATGGCTGTTTCCCGAGCGGGGCTGTGGAATCAAGGACGCGCACGACGATTTGGTGAATCTAGCTGTCCTTGGTTGCCCCTGCAAAGTCGGCGCCTATACTCCGCCGCCTTCGTATATGGGGGTCGGATCGACATGAGCGCCGCGTCAGCGCCCGTCGCCATCATTATGGGCAGCCGCTCCGACTGGCCGATCCTGCGCCATGCCGCCGAAATGCTCGACGCCCTGGGCGTGGCCTACGAGGCCAAGGTGGTCTCCGCCCACCGCACGCCCGAGCGGATGTACCACTTCGCCAAGGGGGCCAAGGCGGCCGGCTTCAAGGTGATCATCGCCGCGGCCGGCGGGGCGGCGCACCTGCCGGGCATGACCGCCTCACTCACCGAGCTGCCCGTGCTGGGCGTGCCGATCGAATCCAAGGCGCTGAAGGGCATGGACAGCCTGCTCTCCATCGTCCAGATGCCGGCCGGCATCCCGGTGGGGACTCTGGCGATCGGCGAGGCGGGCGCCAAGAACGCAGGCCTGATGGCCGCCAAGATCCTGGCGCTCTCCGACGAAGGGATCGCCCAGCGGCTGGCGGCCTTCACCGCCAACCAGACCGACAGCATCCCCGAGACCGTCGAGGACGCGTGAGCCCGCCGGTTTTCCCCCTGGCGCCAGGTTCGTCGATCGGCATCCTCGGCGGCGGCCAGCTCGGCCGCATGCTGGCGCTCGCCGCCGCGCGCCTGGGCTTCGACGTGGTGGTGCTGGAGCGCGAGGCCGACAGCCCCGCCGGCCGCGCCGCCGCGAAGCTGATCGTGGGCGGCTACGCCGACGAGGCGGCGCTCGCCGAACTGGCCGAGTTGACCGGCCTGGTCACCTACGAGTTCGAGAATGTCCCCGCGGCCTCGGTGGCCTGGCTCGCCGCGCGCGGCGTCGCCGTCGCGCCCGGGCCGCAGGCCCTGGCCGTGGCGCAGGACCGCTTCGAGGAGAAGACCTTCCTCAACGCGCACGGCGCGCCCACCGTGGCCTTCGCTCCGGCCAGTTCGCCGGCCGAGGCCGTGGCGGCGGTGAGCCAGGTCGGCGCGCCGGCCCTGATGAAGACCCGCCGCGAGGGCTATGACGGCAAGGGCCAGCGCTGGGTGGAGCACGCGGCCGACGCCGCGGCGGCCTTCGAGGCCCTCGGCGGGGCGCCGGTGATCGTCGAGGCGGCCGCCGATTTCGTGCGCGAGCTCTCCGTCATCGCCGCGCGCGGCCGCGACGGGGCGACCGCCATCTATCCCCTGGCCGAGAACCACCACGAGAACGGCGTGCTGCGCCGCTCCATCGCCCCGGCCCGCGCCGGCCAGGCGGTGGTCGAGCAGGCCGAGCGGATCGCCGCGCGGGTCCTGGCTGGGCTCGACTATGTGGGCGTGATCGGCATCGAGCTCTTCGAGATGGCCGATGGCCGCCTGCTGGTGAACGAGATCGCGCCCCGGGTGCACAACACCGGCCACTGGACCCAGGACGGCTGCGAGGTCGACCAGTTCGAGCAGCATATCCGCGCCGTCGCCGGCTGGCCGCTCGGCCCCACCCATGCCATCGCCCAGGTCGAGATGCTGAACCTGCTGGGCGACGACGCCGACGCCTGGGCGAAATACGCCGCCGAGCCGGAGACCCGCATTCACCTCTACGGCAAGCGCGGCGCGCGCCCCGGCCGCAAGATGGGCCACCTCAACCGGGTTCGGCCGCTTTAGGGCTGGCTTTCGCGGCCTCCTGGGCCGCCCGGGCCGCCCAGGCCGTATGCCCCCTTCTGCCGATGTCGAGGATGACCGGCGTCTTGCTGATCATGTCGTCGACGAAGACCGCGAATTCGCGGTCAAACATGTGGCGGGTGGTTATCCAATTGGCGCGGAAGCCCGGCAGGGAGCACTGGAATCTGAGGGAGCCCAGCGTCGCCTCATACTGCCTGTCATCGAGCATGCCCGAGCGGTGCTGGACGAAGTTGTTCTCGTAGACCAGCAGGATCGACCATAGCACAGAGTGGTATCGGACGAACTCGGCGGGCTCCAAGCGCCCATCGTTGCCGCGCACCATGACGTCGGCGATCTCCGGGTGGGCGATGTATTGCAGCCAGTCGCTGAGCTGCTGAGCGCGGCCATGTTGCATCAGCGATTGCTGGTTGCGCGCCGTCTGACGAGTCTGGAGGTTCAGGTAGATCAAGGAGACCAGGACAGCGACGCCATTCACAAGGGCGCCGATGCTGGCGAGGTCGGCGAGAGTCACCGTTCAGCGCCGTACCGCAGGTGGCCAAGCGCCCTGGCCAGGCTGTCCATCATGGCGGCGGGCTTCAGCCGGGTCGTCGCCTTCCACTTCTCGAAGGTCATGACGTTGGCGATGCGCCGGTCTGTGAAGGCCAACGCCGCAGCCGGCCCTGACGTCAGCCGGATGGCGATGGCGCCGGTCAGGATGCCGGCCAGCAGGGCGCGCTTGGAATAGTGGTTCTCGTCGGTGGCGGTGTCGCCGGCCCAGCGCCAGAGAGCGTCGGCGCTCTCCCAGGCCAGGCGCGCGCCCAGGCTGAGGTTCGACGGGAGGGCCAGGAAGCCCGTGAGGCGACGCACGGCGGCCTCGTCCGCGGCCGCGGCCGCCACCCGGGCCTCGACGCCGCGGGCGATGCGCTCGCGGATCTTCAGGGCGCTGGGGTCGACGGCGGCCAGCGCGGCCAGCGCCGCCGCGTCGTGCCGCCGGGAGAGCAGGGCTGCAAGATCGGCGGCCCCGTGCGGCAGCAAGAGCTCCGTCTCGCCGGCCGAGAGGCCGCAGGCCTTGCCGGCCAGGGTCGCCAGGCGCGAGGTCCATCCCTCGTGCGCGACGATCTTCAGCGCGGCGTCCAGCACCTGCTGCTCGGCGGTCTGCGCCCAGTCCGGGGCGGCGGCTTCGGGGGCGGTTCTGGCCATCTCGCTCTCTTACGCCACCTCGCGGCGAAGGCGAAAAGCCTCGCGTGCGGCGTGGACATCGCGGGCCTCTTCTGATATCTCGCCGCGCTCAATCCCGAAGGCCAAAAGCTTCCGGGACCTCAAATCGTTCTAAAATAGGCCTTTTTGTTCGCTCGCCGCCGCCCCTAGCCGGGACTGATGGGGGCCGGGCGCCAAGCGATCAACAGGAGAGAGAACCCTGGTTCAGATTTTCGTCCGCGACAACAACGTCGACCAAGCCTTGAAGGCGCTGAAGAAGAAGATGCAGCGCGAAGGCTCGTTCCGCGAAATGAAGCGGCACGTGCACTACGAAAAGCCGTCGGAAAAGCGCGCCCGCCAGAAGGCGGAAGCCGTGCGCCGGGCGCGTAAGCTGGCCCGCAAGCGCGCCCAGCGCGAAGGCCTGATCGCCGCCCCGAAGAAGCCGGCGCCGCGGTAGCGGCCCTTAAGGGCGTTCGGTAGCGCTTAATTCAGTAAATTCATGCCTATCTAGGGGCCGCGTCTGTCAGGCGCGGCCCTTCGTATTTGGGGTCGTGGTCAGGGTTGGGGCGCGGTCTTAGGTCGCGCATCGTCCGGCCAACTGGTGAAACGGCGTCAAGGCTCCTATCTTGGGAGTTTCGGCGCCAAGCCCTTTTTGAGGCGGTCCAAACCGATGAACCTGCGCAATCTCGCCATCTGGGGCGTTATCGTCGTCGTCCTGATCGGCCTCTATTCGATGGTCACCGGCGGTGGCCAGAAGGGCGCCAACGCCGGCGAGATCACCTATTCGCAACTGCTCAGCAAGGTGAACTCGGGCCAGGTCAAGGCCGCCGAGATCCGCGGCAGCCAGGTGGTGGTCACCGACGGCGCCAACAAGTCCTTCACGGCGGTGACGCCGAACAACCAGGATGACCTGGTGCGCCGCCTGGAAGGCCAGGGCGCCAACATCTCGGTGAAGGCCGCCGGCGGCATGACCCTGGTGGGCTTCCTGCTGCAGAGCCTGCCGGTGCTGCTGCTGATCGGCGTCTGGATCTTCTTCATGCGCCAGATGCAGGGCGGCGCCCGCGGCGCCATGGGCTTCGGCAAGTCCAAGGCCCGCCTGCTGACCGAGAACAAGAACCGCGTCACCTTCGAGGACGTGGCCGGCGTGGAAGAGGCCAAGGAAGAGGTCGTCGAGATCGTCGACTTCCTGAAGGACCCGCAGAAGTTCCAGCGCCTGGGCGGCAAGATCCCCAAGGGCGCCCTGCTGATCGGCCCTCCGGGCACGGGCAAGACCCTGCTGGCCCGCGCGATCGCGGGCGAGGCGGGCGTGCCGTTCTTCACGATCTCGGGTTCGGACTTCGTGGAAATGTTCGTGGGCGTCGGCGCCAGCCGCGTGCGCGACATGTTCGAGCAGGCCAAGAAGAACGCCCCCTGCATCATCTTCATCGACGAAATCGACGCCGTCGGCCGCCACCGCGGCGCGGGCCTGGGCGGCGGCAACGACGAGCGCGAGCAGACGCTGAATCAGTTGCTGGTCGAGATGGACGGCTTCGAGGCCAACGAAGGCATCATCCTGATCGCCGCCACCAACCGTCCCGACGTTCTGGACCCGGCCCTGCTGCGGCCCGGCCGCTTCGACCGCCAGGTGGTGGTGCCGAACCCCGACGTGAACGGCCGCGAGCGCATCCTGCGCGTGCACATGAAGAACGTGCCGCTGGCCGCCGACGTCGAGACCAAGGTGATCGCCCGCGGGACTCCGGGCTTTTCCGGCGCGGACCTGTCCAACCTGGTCAACGAAGCGGCCCTGATGGCCGCGCGCAAGAACCGCCGCATGGTCACCATGCGCGACTTCGAAGAGGCCAAGGACAAGGTCATGATGGGCGCCGAGCGCCGCTCGATGGTCATGACCGAGGACGAGAAGAAGAACACCGCCTACCACGAGGGCGGCCACGCCCTGGTGGCGCTGACGGTCCCCTCCGCGGACCCGGTGCACAAGGCCACGATCATCCCGCGCGGCCGGGCTCTGGGCATGGTGATGCAACTGCCGGAAGGCGACCGCTACTCCATGAACTACGAGCAGATGACCTCGCGGCTGGCGATCATGATGGGCGGCCGCGTCGCCGAGGAGCTGATCTTCGGCAAGGACAAGGTGACCTCCGGCGCCTCCAGCGACATCCAGGCGGCCACCAGCCTGGCGCGCAACATGGTCACCCGCTGGGGCTATTCCGACAAGCTGGGCCTGGTCTCCTACGGCGACAACCAGGAGGAGGTCTTCCTCGGCCACTCGGTGTCGCGCACCCAGAACGTCTCGGAAGAAACCGCCAACATCATCGACGCCGAGGTGAAGCGCCTGGTGCAGAACGGCTATGCCGAGGCCAAGCGCATCCTCACCGAGAAGCTCGAGGACCTGCACACCCTGGCGAAGGCCCTGCTCGAGTACGAGACCCTGAGCGGCGACGAGATCATCGGCGCCTTGAAGGGCGTGGCCCCGAACCGCGAGGACGCCGACGCCAAGCGGCCCACCGGGCCCGCCGTGGCGGTGCCGATCTCGCCCAAGCCCGAGCCGGCGTAAGGTTCAGGCGACGGACGATGCGAATTGGGGCGGCTCCCGGCGACGGGGCCGCCCTTTTTCATTATCCAGGGCCCCGATGACCGCCTTCGCCGCCTCCCAGCCCGTGCGCGCCATGCCCGTGAAGGTGATGGGCGTGCTCAACGTGACACCGGACAGCTTCTCCGACGGCGGGCGGTTCGCCGCGCCCGAGGCGGCCCTGGCCCAGGCCCGCCGGCTGATCGCCGAGGGCGCCGACATCCTGGACGTGGGCGGGGAATCCACGCGGCCGGGCGCCGAACCCGTCGACGCCGCCGCGGAGATCGACCGGGTCGTCCCCCTGATCCGCGCGATCCGCGCCGAGAGCGCCGTGCCGATTTCCGTCGACACCATGAAGCCCGCGGTGGCCCGCGCCGCCGCCGCCGCCGGGGCGACCATCTGGAACGACGTCACCGCCCTGCGCCAAGCGCCCGACAGCCTGGCTGTGGCGGCGGAGCTGGGCTGCGAGGTGGTGCTGATGCACATGCAGGGCGAGCCCGGGACGATGCAGGCCGAGCCGCGCTACGACGACGTGGTGGGCGAGGTCGCCGCCTTCCTGGCCGCCCGCGCCGAGGCCGCCATGGCGGCGGGCGTGGCGCGGGACCGCATCTGGCTCGACCCCGGCGTCGGCTTCGGCAAGCACAGGACGCGCCACAACCTGCCGCTGCTGGCGGGCCTCGACAGGATCGTGGCCCTGGGGTTTCCCGTGCTGCTGGGGGTCAGCCGCAAGAGCTTCATCGGCGCCCTGGATGACGGCGCGGAGGCGGACCGGCGGCTCGGCGGCTCCATCGCGGGCGCCCTGGCCGGCGCCGCGGCCGGCGTGGCGGCGGTGCGGGTCCACGACGTCCGCGAGACGGTCCAGGCGCTGCGCGTCTGGCGCGCGATCGCTCAGGCCGGGAGCTTGGGGTAGGCGTCGCCGAGCGCCGCCTCGCGAGCGGTCTTGGTCTCCCAGGACGTGGCGCGGCCCTCGATGGCGTCGGGCAGGGCCTCCAGGTGGGCATGCCAGCCGGCGCGCACGCCGCCGTCGCGCCCACCGTCGAGGCTGAGGCCCGAGTGGGTGAGGGTGAGCGCGCAGCCGCCATCCTCCGGGGAGAGGTCGAAGCGGACCAGGGTGTCGCGCTCGCCGATCTTCCAGCGCCAGGCCAGGGCGCGCGGCGGTTCGCAGACGGTGATGGTCACGTCCGTCTTGTGCGCGCCATTCCAGCCCAACCGCATGATCCCGCCGACCCGCAGGTCGACCTCCGCGGTGGCGAACCAGTCGGCGAGACGCTCCGGCGTGGTCAGGGCGGCCCAGACCTTCTCGACGGGTTTGTTGTAGCGGCGGTGGAAGACCACCTGCAGGGCCTCGCCCTGGCGCGTGACCTCGCCCAGGGGCGCGTCGCTCAGGAGGTTCTCGGTGGTGATCATTGTTCTTTCTCCAGATGCTCATCGAGGGCGTCCAGGCGCTCGGCCCAGAAGCGGCGGAAGGGTTTCAGCCATTCGTCGAGTTCGGCCAGTTCGCCGGGTTCGAGGCGGTAGAGCCGGCGCTGGCCGTCCGGCCGCACGCTGACCAGCCCCGCCTCGCGCAGCAGCCGCAGGTGCTTGGAGACCCCGGGCTGGCTGAGGCCCGTAGCCTCGACGAGGTCGCCGGCCGGCCGCTCGCCGGCCCGAAGCAGGTCGAGGATCTGGCGGCGGCTGGGTTCGGCGATGGCTTCGAACGGCGTCATGCAGATATATTCCCGATAAGATATATAACCGTCAAGTTATTTCTTTTGGCCGATGCAAATCCGCTTGCGCCGGGCTATCGGGAGTCATGAGCTTCCTGGGCCGAGTCCTGATCATCGCCGGTTCCGACTCCGGCGGCGGGGCGGGAATCCAGGCGGACATCAAGACGGTGACGGCGCTGGGCGGTTATGCGGCCACCGCGATCACGGCGGTCACGGTGCAGAACACGCGCGGAGTCAGCGCCGTCCACGCGATCCCTGCGGAGGTCGTGGAGGCGCAGGGCCGCGCGGTGCTGGACGACATCGGGGCCGACGCCATCAAGACCGGCATGCTGGGCGGCCTGGAGGTGGTCGAGGCGGTCGCGCGCCTCCTGGATTCCGCATCCGCCGTTCCGGCGGTGGTCGACCCGGTGATGGTCGCCAAGGGCGGCGCGGCGCTGCTGTCGCCCGCGGCGACCGGCGCCATGCGCGCGCTGCTGATCCCCCGCGCGGCCCTGTTGACGCCCAACGCCCCGGAAGCCGAGGCCCTGACCGGCGAGACCGTGGCCTCGCACGACGGCCTGCGCCGCGCCGGCGAGGCCCTGCTGATGGCGGGCGCCAGGGCCGTGCTGATGAAGGGCGGCCATCTGCCGGGCCCCCGCGTGGTGGACATCCTGATGACCCCCGACGGCGAGACGGTGTTCGAGGCCGAGCGCCAGGAAACCCGCCACACCCACGGCACCGGCTGCACCCTGGCCTCGGCCTGCGCGGCCGGCCTGGCGCAGGGCCTGACGCTCACCGAGGCGGTCGCCCGCGCCTGGGCCTATGTGCAGGAGGCCATCGCCCGCGCGCCGGGGCTCGGCGCCGGCCACGGGCCGCTCGACCATGGCTGGCCGCTCCGGGGCAAGGCGTGAGCCGGGTGCTGGAACAGCGCCTGGAGGCCATCGTGCGCAGCGGCCCAACCCTGATGCAGGTGCTGGAGACCGCCCGCGACCTCGACCTGCCGGACTGGCTGATCTTCTCCGGGGCGGTCTACCAGCGGGTGCTGAACCACCTGACCGGCCGCGACCTGGACTACGGGATCAAGGACTACGACCTCGGCTACTTCGACCCGTCGGACATCTCCTATGAGGCCGAGGACCTGGTCATCCGGCGCGTGGCCGCGGCCTTCGCCCCGCCGCTCAGCGAACTCGTGGAGGTGCGCAACCAGGCCCGCGTGCACCTGTGGTTCGAGGCCAAGTTCGGCGAGGCCTATGCCCCGCTCACCGCCTCGGCCGAGGCGCTTGGCCGCTTCGTCAGCCCGCTGTTCGCCGTGGCCGTGCGGCTGGAGCGCGACGGCCGCCTGACCATCCTGGCCCCTTTCGGCCTGGACGACCTGTTCGCGCTCAGGCTGCGGCCCAACCCGCTGCGCCGGACCAACGGCTTCGCCCGCGCCGCCGCCTCGGTGACCGCCCGCTGGCCGGAGCTCACCGTGATCAATTAGCCAACTGGCTAATTACGCCTTGCCTAATTCGCCGATGGGGCTATCTGCAAGCTCCGCCACCGAATGGAGTTTCCCATGCGCCAGTGGACCATCGACGCCTTCGCCGCCGCCGCCTTTCGCGGCAACCAGGCCTGCGTGGTGGAGCCCCTGGCCGCCTGGCCCGAGGCGGCGTGGATGCAGGCTCTGGCGGCGGAGAACAACCAGGCCGAGACCGCCTTCCTGCTCAGGACCGACGATCCCGCCCGCTTCGGCCTGCGCTGGTTCACGCCTGCGCTGGAGGTGCCGCTGTGCGGGCACGCCACCCTGGCCTCGGGCCATGTGCTGTTCGCCGAGCTGGGCCTGACCGCCGACAAGGTCACCTTCGACACCAAGTCCGGCCCGCTCACCGTGCGCCGCGCCGGCCAGGGCTATGAGATGGACTTCCCCGCCCAGCCGCCGGCCAGGGTCGCGATGCCGGCCGGCCTGGCGCAGGCCCTGGGCGTCGAGCCGGCGGAGGTCTGGGCCTCGACCTACCTGGTCGCGGTGCTGAAGGACGAGGCGCAGGTGCGCGCCTGCGCGCCGGACCTCGCCGCGCTGGAGGCGGTCTCCAGCGGCGCCACCGGCGGCCGCGGCAACGTGGGCGTGGCGGCGCTGGCTGATCCGGGCCAGGCCTACGACGTGGTCGACCGCTTCTTCGCCCCCGGCTCCGGCATCCCGGAGGATCCCGCGACGGGCTCGCTGCACACCATCCTGACGCCCCTGTTCGCCGACAAGCTGGGCCGCGCGCGGGTGACGTTCCTGCAGGCCTACCCCGGCCGCGGCGGCGACCTCGACTGCGAACTGGCCGGCGACCGCGTCCTGCTGCGCGGCCAGGCGGTGACCGTGCTGGACGGGACCTTGCGGGTCGGGCCTTAACGCCCACGCGAAAACGCCCCGGGACCGTTTCCGACCCCGGGGCGCTCCCGCACTCCAGACTTGAAGAGGTTCGGCGGTCGCATCGTCTGCGCCGGCCGGAGCCTCGGGCCCGGGTTCTGGCGCTCCAGTCGCCATGGATCGGAGAACACCACGCCGCGCCTGACGCGGACCTGAGGCCCGCGTTGTCCGGCGTTCAGCTTGCGAAAGGGCTCAGGCGACCTGGCTGTCGGCGGAGGCCGGCGTGCGGCCCGAGGCGCCGGTGGCCGCGTCGGTCAGCGCCGCGCTGATCGCCTCATAGAGCTTGGCGATCTCGATCGGCTTGGCGACGTGGCCGTCCATGCCCGCGGCGATGTATTCTTCCACCTGGTGGGTCAGGGCGTTGGCGGTGAGCGCCACGATCGGCGTGCGCTTGCGCTGCTCGGCGACCTCGATGGTGCGGATCTGGCGGGAGGCCTCGATGCCGTCCATCACCGGCATCTGGATGTCCATCAACACCAGGTCGTAGCCTCCGAGCCGCCAGGCGTCGATCGCCTGCTTGCCGTCGGCCACGATGTCGATGTCGATGCCGAGCGACTCCATCACCGCGGCCAGCACCTGCTGGTTGGTGGGATTGTCCTCGGCGGCGAGCAGCCGGATGTTCCGGTCTCCGCTGTCCTGGGCGACGTCGGCCGGGACCACGCCGGCGGCCTCGCCGCGGCTCAGCGGCAGCTCGACGGTGAAGGTCGAGCCGTAGCCCTCGCGGCTTTCCACATTGATGGAGCCGCCCATCATCTGGGTCAGTTCGCGGCAGATCGCCAGGCCCAGGCCCGTGCCGCCGAACCGGCGGGTCGCGGAGTTGTCGGCCTGGGTGAACTTCTCGAACAGGGCCGGCAGCTTCTCGGGCGAGATGCCGACGCCGCTGTCGCGGATCACCAGGCGCAGGGCGCCGGTCTGCGGGTTCACCTCGATGGCCGCCTCCACCGCGCCCTGCGGGGTGAACTTCACGGCATTGGATAGCAGATTGCCGACGATCTGGCGCAGGCGGTCGGCGTCGCCCCGCCACCAGCCCTTGGCCGCGTCGTCGATCGTGAAGGCGAAGTCGAGGCCCTTGCCCCGGGCCAGGACCTGGAAGGTCTCGGCGGTGGGCGACAGGGTGGCGGCGATGTCGAAGTCTTCCTTCACCAGGCTGAGCTTGCCGGCCTCGATCTTCGACAGGTCGAGCACGTCGTTCAGCACCGCGAGCAGCAGGCTGCCCGACTGGCGGATGATCCCCAGGCGCTCGCGCTGGACGTCGGCCAGCTCGCCCATCGACATCACCTCGGCCATGGCCAGCACGCCGTTCAGCGGGGTGCGGATCTCGTGGCTCATGTTGGCTAGGAACTGGGTCTTCAGCACATTGGCGGCGTTGGCCGCGTCGCGGGCGCTCTCCAGGTCGCGCATGGCGGCCTTCAGGTCATCCTCGCGCTCGCCCAGCTTGCCGAGCAGATGGTTGAAGCTGGAGGTCAGGCCGCGGAACAGCTCGTCTGGGGCCTTGACCTCGATGGGTTCGAAATTGCCGCCGGCCGCCACCTCGTGCATGGCGTCCGACAGGCGCTGCACCGGGGCGATCACCCGGTGCGCCATGCCGCGCGCCAGGAACAGCGCCACGCCGACGCCGCCGAACAGCAGGGCGGCGGTCAGGGCGATGAACTGCGGCAGCAGCGCGCCCAGGGCCGGGCGGTGCACGCTCAGCGACAGGCGCCCGACCTTGTGGCCGTTGGCGATGACGTCCGTCTCGATGACCTCGATCGGTCCCGGGGCCGCCGGGCCCGCCGTGGGGATCGTTGGATTGGGCGGCCGCTGGAAGCTGGCCAGGGGCGCGCCCGTGAGGCCGGTGAGCCGCGCGCCCTCGATGTTCTTGCTCCCGGCCAGGGCCTGCAGGGCGGCCTGGATGGAGGGCTTGTCGCCGCTGGCGATGGCCGGGGCTTCGGTGGTGGCGGTGATCTGCGCCAGGCCGGCGTACATCTGGTGCGACTGGGTGCGCGCCACCGCCCACTGCTGCAGCATGAACGTCAGGCAGGCGGCCACCAGCACCACGAGCGTGGTGACCAGGCCCACGCCGGCGACGCGGGCGTGGAATGTGGCGGTTGGCGCTGGGCCGGGTGTGCCGGTCGTAGGGGTCATGGCGCTCGCGAAGGGCCGCACGGGACCTCCGCTCTAGACCAACAATCCTAACGTTTCGCTTCCCGGCGCGCCGATCTTCGGCCGGCGGATTCAGCGGACAAGCGCCGAAACTGTGACGCTTAAGACACAGGTACAACCGTCCGGGGAGGAAATCATCGTTAACAACTCATGAATCGGTTGCGTGAACCTTAACCTTATATTTACCGTGAATTGTGGTTGTTCACCTTGTTGGGGAATCCTTATGGAAAAAGCGTTTGTGGCGCAGCGAGTGGCCAAGAAGCTGTTCGTGACCGAAGCCGCTGTTGACGGCGCGCTGTCGGAAGCCGCCGAACTGATGAGCGAAGTGCTCACGGCGCGCAAGGAAGTGAACACCTCGCTGGTGTTCGCCGACGACGTGCAAGTGAAGCTGATGGACGCCATGCGGGCGCTCAGCGAAGCCCGCACGGCTATGGTCGCGGTGCACAACGAACTCAACGAAGCTCAGCTTCGCCTGGGCGTGCGCACGAAGATGGACTTCCAAAAGCCGCAACTCCTGCAGGCTCCGGTCGAAGTCACCGCCCGCAAGGCCGGCTGACCGAAAACCGCCTCGGTCGAAGATCGAGGCTTTGGTTGCGATAGTTTAACTGGTTCCGCGCCCCTAATGTACGCTAGGGGCGCGGAATCATGTCACCAGTCCTAACCTATATCGTCCTGTCCCTTCTGCTCGTCGGGACCTGCCTGTTCGCCATCTGGAAGGGCGGGCCGGCTGAACGCATGGGCGCAAGCGTGATCCTCGCCATGGTGATCCTCGAGCGGCTGCTGCAGGTCGTCCTGCCCAAGCCCTGGTGGATCGTCATGGGCCTCACCTTCGACGCCCTGACGGCCATCGGCCTCTTGGTGGTCACGGTCCGATACGGAAGCCTGTGGCTCGGCGGCGCGATGCTGCTCTACGCGGCCCAGTTCACCCTGCATTCGTTCTATCTCGTCACCGGCCGGCCGGACACGGACCTGCTGCACATGGCGCTGACCGACTTCAACTTCGGGGCGATCCTCGTCTGTCTGGTGGTCGGCACGGGGCTCGCCTGGCGCGGCCGCCAGCGCGCGCGCGACGCGGTCGCGATCGCCGCGCCATAGCGTCTCTCACAGCCGCTTCCAGAAACTTTCTCTTGCTCCCAGGCCCGAAGCCGGGCTTTTGGCCGGCGGGCCACGCCCTCCCAACGGGGCGCAGTCCATCTGCAAGGATGGGAGACATTGCTATGACGACCCCCCCTAATCTAGCGGGGCCGAAGCCGGCCATGCGGCCGGCGCGCCCTGAATTTTCATCCGGCCCCTGCGCCAAGCGCCCCGGATGGACCCCCGAAAACCTACGCAACGCCGTCCTGGGACGCTCGCACCGTTCCAAGCTCGGCAAGGCGCGCCTGAAAGAGGCGATCGACCGCACCCGCGAGGTGCTGGAGGTCCCCGACGACTTCCTGATCGGCATCGTGCCCGGCTCCGACACCGGGGCCGTGGAGATGGCCATGTGGTCGATGCTGGGCCCAAGGCCCGTGCAGCTCCTGGCCTTCGAAAGCTTCGGCAAGGACTGGGTGACCGACGTCACCAAGCAACTGAAGATCGAGGCCGAGGTCCTGGACGCCCCCTACGGCGGGCTGCCGGACCTGTCGAAGGTCCGCAAGGACGCCGACCTGGTGTTCACCTGGAACGGCACCACCTCCGGCGTCCGCGTGCCGAACGGCGACTTCATCGCCGCCGACCGCGAGGGCGTGGTGATCTGCGACGCCACCAGCGCCGCCTTCGCCCAGGACCTCGCCTGGGACAAGCTCGATGTGGTGACCTTCTCCTGGCAGAAGGCCCTGGGCGGCGAGGCCGCGCATGGCGTCCTGATCCTGTCGCCCCGGGCGGTCGCTCGGCTTGAGAGCTACGTCCCGGCCTGGCCGATGCCGAAGCTGTTCCGCATGACCTCCAAGAAGGACGGGGCGAACAAGGTCACCCTCGACCTGTTCGAAGGCGCGACCATCAACACGCCCTCGATGCTGGCCGTCGAAGACGCCGTCGACGCGTTGAAATGGGCCGCCTCTATCGGCGGCCTGGCGGAAATGAAGCGCCGCGCCGACGCCAACCTCGGTGTGCTCGAGGCCTGGGCGCAGAAGACCGCATGGGTCTCGTTCCTGGCCGCCGATCCGGCGACCCGCTCCAACACCTCGGTATGCCTCAAGGTGATCGACCCGGCCGTGACCTCGCTTGCCGAGGACGCCCAGGCCGAGTTCGCCAAGAAGCTGGCGGGCCTGTTGGAGAAGGAGGGCGTGGCCCTCGACGTCGGGGGCTACCGCGACGCGCCTCCGGGCTTGCGGATCTGGTGCGGCGCCACGGTCGAAGCCTCCGACCTCGACGCGCTCACCCCCTGGCTCGACTGGGCCTTCGCCACCGTCTCGGCCGAACTCACCGCAGCCTGATCCCCTCCCAAATTTCCGCTCATCCCGGCGAAGGCCGGGACCCAGATCTCGAAACTCAGATGCTGACCGGCTTGGCTCAGAGCTCCTAGAGCCCGCTTCCAGCCTTTCCATCTGGGTCCCGGCCTTCGCCGGGATGAGCGGTCCAAATTAAGGACCATCCACATGCCCCGCGTTCTCATCGCAGACTCCCTGAGCCCCGCCGCCATCGACATCTTCCGCCAGCGCGGCGTCGACGTCGACGTGAAGACCGGTCTTTCCAAGGAAGACCTGATCAAGGTCGTCGGCGACTACGACGGTCTGGTCGTGCGCTCCGACACCAAGCCCAACAAGGACGTCATCGCCGCCGCCACCAAGCTCAAGGTCATCGGCCGCGCCGGCATCGGCGTCGACAACATCGACATCCCCGCCGCCACCGCCGCCGGGATCGTGGTGATGAACACCCCCTTCGGCAATTCGATCACCACCGCCGAGCACGCGATCGCCATGATGTTCGCGCTCGCCCGCCAGATGCCGGCCGCCGACGTCTCCACCCAGGCCGGCAAGTGGGAAAAAAGCCGCTTCATGGGGGTCGAGCTCTACGCCAAGACCCTCGGCCTGATCGGCGCAGGCAACATCGGCGGCATCGTCGCCGACCGGGCGCTTGGCCTGAAGATGAAGGTTGTGGCCTACGATCCCTTCCTGTCGCCGGAGCGCGCCGTGGAGCTGGGCGTCGAGAAGGTCGAACTCGACGAGCTCCTCACCCGGGCCGACATCATCACCCTGCACACTCCGCTCACCGACAAGACCCGCAACATCCTGTCGGCCGAGAACCTGGCCAAGACCAAGAAGGGCGTGATGATCGTGAACTGCGCGCGCGGCGGGCTGGTGGACGAGGCCGCCCTGCGCGCGGGCCTCGACTCCGGCCATATCGGCGGCGCGGGCTTCGATGTCTTCGTGACCGAGCCGGCCCGCGAAAACGTCCTGTTCGGCGCGCCCAACTTCGTGGCCACCCCGCACCTCGGCGCCTCCACCAACGAGGCCCAGGAAAACGTCGCCCTGCAGGTGGCCGAACAGATCAGCGACTATCTGCTGACCGGCGCGGTGACCAATGCGCTGAACAGCCCCTCGGTCACGGCCGAGGAGGCGCCGCGGCTGAAGCCCTTCATCGCGCTCGCCGAAAAGCTCGGCGCCTTCGCCGGCCAGATGGTCGACTTCGGGATCAAGGCCATCGACATCGCCTATGAGGGCGACGTGGCCAAGCTCAACGCCAAGCCGATGACCGCAGCGGCGCTGGCCGGCGTCATGCGGCCCATGCTCGCGGAGATCAACATGGTCTCCGCGCCGGCGGTGGCCAAGGAGCGCGGCATCACGGTCTCGGAAAGCCGCCAGGAGGACTCGCCGATCTACGAGAGCCTCATCCGGATCACCGTCACCACCGAGAAGGGCAAGCGCTCCTTCGCCGGCTCGGTGCTGGCCGGCACGCCGCGCGTCGTGGAGGTCAAGGGCATGGACCTGGACAGCCCGTTCAGCCCGACCATGCTCTACGTCAACAACCTCGATAAGCCGGGCTTCATCGGCAACCTCGGCCGCCTGCTGGCCGAGGCCGACGTCAACATCGCGACCTTCAACCTGGGGAGGGTCTCGGCCGGCGACGACGCCATCGCCCTGGTCGGCGTCGACCAGGCGCCGGGCGAGGACCTGATCGGCAAGATCCAGGCCCTGCCGCACGTGAAGGAGGCCCGGGCGCTGAGGTTCTAACGCGTGCGGTTTCCTCCTCCCCTTGTGGGAGGAGGTGGCCCGCGCAGCGGGTCGGAGGTGGGGTCTCGCTCGCCCCTCAGACCAGGCCGCCTAGCGGATCGTCTCGGTCTCCTTAGGCGCTGAAACGCGTCGCGTCCGGACCTGGGCCTTGGGCTTTGGCAGCAGCCGGAAGCGCGTCTGGCACCACGCGAAGTCAATGCCGACATCGAGCAAGGCGTCTGAACGTCCGCATGGGCAGGCAAATTCCATGACCGCGAGGACCCGGTAGGTCTCTCCGGCCTGGAGGGGAACCGGCCTTCGCGTGGCATGGTTCGGGGCGGCGTTGACGCAGAGAACCAGATCGCCAGGGCCGATAGCGTCGCTCATAGCCTTCATCCACTATCCCAGGGGAAGACTAGACCCTGACCCGCCAGGGGCAAGGACCGGTTTCGCCCATGACGGGCCTTGGGACGTCCGCATCGAACGGGGGTCCGGTTTCCACGGACCCGCCGGGCATTGATCTCATGGCAGCCAGTTTGCCTTGGGGTCTCGGCTTCTCACCAGGAGATGAAGGCCTCTCCGGCAGTCTGGAAGACCGCCGGTGCTTACCCAGATGTAGGCGGCTTCGGGCCGCGTCGCCGAAGCGCGCCTGCGCCTACGCAGCCGACAGCCCGTCGCTCATCTTTCGCCCGGGGGTGAAGCGTACTCGCTGCGGGTCAAGTCACCCCCCGCTCAGCGCCCCGAAGATCAGCAACTCATCGCCGGGGCCCAACGCTTGGGCGACGCTGCGAGTCTCCGCCTGGCCGATGAACAGGCGCATGTGCTTTCGCACGCGGTCCTGCTCGTCGATGACCCGGAACTTCAGCCCCGGGAACCGCCGGTCGAGGTCGTCCAGCACCGCGCCCACCGTCGCGCCGGCGGCGTCCACCCGCGTCGCGCCGCCGGTATAGGCGATGAGCTGGGACGGGATCAGCACGCGGGTCATGGCGGTCAGGCGATCGGCGCTGCGACGACCGAATAGATCTCCGGCAGGTGGGCGGCGATCTGGCGCCAGCCTTCGCCCTCCTCGCTCATCCAGATCTCGCCGTTGGTGGCGCCGAAGTAGAGGCCCATGGGCTCGCAGCGGTCGCCGCAGAAGGCCTGGCGCTTGACGGTGATCCAGGCCTGTTCGGGGGGCAGGCCCTTGTCCTGCCGCTCCCAGCTTTGGCCCCCGTCGCGGGTGCGGTAGGCGGCGGGCCGTCCGCCCGGGCTGGTGCGCGGCCAGACGTCCGTGCCGTCCATCGGCCACACCCAGGCGGTGTCGGCGAAGCGGGGATGCGGGACGACGGTGAAGCCGATGTCGCCCACGTCCCGCGGCATGGCGTCGCCGATCCGCTCCCAGCGCTCGCCCGGGCGGTCGAGGCGGTAGATGCCGCAGTGGTTCTGCTGCCAGAGCCGGTCCGGGTTGGTCGGCGACAGGGCGATGTAATGCGCGTCCTGGCCGAACTCCGGATAGGGGTCGGGCAGGAAATCGCAGCGGACGTTCTGGTTCAGCGGCCGCCAGGTAGCGGCGCGGTCGGTGCTCTCGAACACCCCGCCGCTGGAGGTGGCCACGTACATGTGCGCCGCGTCGCGCGGGTCGATCACCACCTGGTTGAGGAGCGCGCCGTCCGGCGTGCCGGCTTCCGGCGGGCACCAGTCCCAGTAGTTCGGATGGTCATTGAAGCCGGAAACGCTGGCCCAGGTCGCCCCGCCGTCGCGGCTTTCGAACAGACCGGGCGGAGAGACGCCGGCCCACCAGACGCCGGGCTCGCTGGCGTGCCCCGGCTCGAGCCAGAAGCTGTGGTCCACCGACCGCGCCTTGGGGTCGTCGGACTTGGGAAAGGCCGGCGGTGTCGTCGCCTCGGCCCAGTTCGCCCCGCCGTCGGTGGAGCGGAAGATCGTCGGGCCCAGATGACCGGTCGAGGCGGCCATCAGCAGGGTCTTCCCGTCGCGCGGGTCGAGCACCAGGTGGTTGACGATAGAGCCCAGGAACATCGGGCCCTGGACCTGCCAGGTCCGGCGCTTCGCGTCGCTACGATAGATCCAGGCGCCCTTGCGGGTGCCCACCAGCAGTTGAATGGCCTCGGTCATGGGTGCGTCCTCCCGCCGAAGGACGTTTCATAACATGTGATCCCGACACCTGGCTCCTCCCTGCGCGGAGTCTTCGCAGGCCGAGGGCTCCGTCAGGCCTTGCGCGGGTCCGGCGTCGCCGGCGCGGCGTCGGCGATCATCCGCACGAAGTCGCCGCGGTAGTCGTCCACCACCCGCATCTCGTTGTTGAACACCATGGTGGCGCGGCGCTTGGCGTCGTAGGCGGGCCAGTGGGGGATCAGGCTGTTGTTCGGGTCGCCGGTGGCCGCAAACGCCACCCAGGCCGCCGACAGCCGGTCGCTCATCAGCCGGCCCTCCTTGCGGCCGGCTCCGCCGATCGGGTTGCGCGACAGGTGGAACGAGGCCTCCACGTCGTGGCCGTGCACCGCGCCGAACTTGCCGTCGAAGGCCGGGGTCTCCCAGTCCCAGACGTACATGTAGACCGGCGCCTTCCCTTGCGCGGCCTTGCGCAGCGCCTGGATCTGGGAATTGCCGCGGGTGGCGTCGGTGAAGGCTTCGGCCTGGGTGAGGTAGGGCGACTGGCGCCCATTCTCGCGGCGATAGGCGGCCAGGATCTCGCCGCCCTTCGGCCCGAACCGCTGGCGGAACAGGCCCGCCAGCCCCGCCTCGTCGAGGTCGAAGTTGGTGAGCCGCAGCGCCGCGTCATGCAGGGTCGTGGAGATGATCACCGGCACGTCGGCGGACTCGGGCGGCGCGGCCGGATCGAAGGGATGGTGCGGCAGGGTCGCATCGCCGATCACCGGCCGGAAGTTTGCGCTGGAGGCGACCTGCGCCTCCAGCAGGGTCTGCCACGGGACCTTCTGGATCGCCGCGGCATTGCCCTTGGCGATGCCGAGCGCCTTGAGCAGCTTGGCGGCCTCGGCGCCGGCCTCTTCGGGCGTCGCCTGTTTCAGCGTCGAGCCCGACTGCACCGCGGCGCGGTGGAACAGGCCCTTGGCCGCGGGGACCGCCAGCAGGGTCGAGACCTTCGAGCCCCCGCCCGACTGGCCGAAGATCATCACCCGGCCGGGGTCGCCGCCGAAGCGTTCGATGTTGTCGCGCACCCAGCGAAGGGAGGCGACCATGTCCATGACGCCGCAGTTGCCGGCGTTGGCGAACTCGGCCGGGGCGCCCAGGCCCGCCAGGTGCAGGTAGCCGAAGGAGGCCAGGCGGTGGTTCACGGTCACCACCACCACGTCGCCCAGGCGCGCCATCTGGGCGCCGTCGTACATCGGCCCGTTGCCCGAGCCGGTGGCCCAGCCGCCGCCGTGGAACGACACCAGCACCGGCCGCTTGGCGTGGTCGTTCACGCTGGGCGTCCAGATGTTGAGGTTCAGGCAATCCTCGCCCATGCCGCCCGGCCCCACGTGGCGGTCCCAGGCGATCATCATCGAATAGTCGGACTCCAAGGACGCCCCGGTCTGGGGAGAGATCGGGCCGTAGCCGATGCAGTTGCGCACGCCCGCCCAGGGCGTCGGCTTCCGGGGCGCCATGTAGCGGTTCTTGCCGCCGGTGGAGGCGCCGTAGGGAATGCCCTTGAACTCCTTCACCACGCCGTTGGCGATGCCCTGGACCTTTCCGGACGTGGTCTCCACGGTCCAGAAGATGCCGCCCCTGGGCGCGGCGTTGCCAAGGATGCGGTCCGAGGCCGGCGCCGGCGGCAGGCCCAGGGCCGGCTGGGCGGAGGCCTTGGAGGCGGCCGCCGCGCCCGCCACCGTGGCGGCGACGGAGGCGGCCTGGATCAGGTCGCGGCGGCTGAGGCTGTCGGGGGTCTTCGTCATTTCGTCTTCCTTAGCCGCGGGGGCCGGGGGCCGGCGCATGGGCGTCCCAGTACGCCCGGATTTCGGCGCGCGGATTGAAGTCCTGCCGTGTGTCGTTGTCGAAGATCATCACCGCGCGGCCCTTGTCGTCGTAGGGTTTCCAGGGGGGCAGGTGGGCGTTGTTGGGATCGCCGGTAGCCGCGAACGCCGCCCAGCTCGACGCCAGGCGGTCGGCCATCTTCTTGCCGCTGGTGGAGCCGGCGAAGAAGCCGTCGCGGTAGGAGTGGAAGCTCGCCGAGACGTCGATGCCGTGCACCGCGCCGAATTTGCCGTCATAGGCGGGCGTGCGCCAGTTCCACTCGTACATATAGGCCGGCGCGCCGCCCTGGGCGGCCTTGCGCGCGGCGAGCGTATAGGCGCTGCGGCGGCCGCCGGCGTCGGTCAAGGCCTGGGCCTGGATCAGGAACGGCGTCGCGATGGGGTCGTACTTGCGGTAGAGCGCCACGAGTTCCGCGCCCTTGCCGCCGAACCGCTGGTCGAACAGGGACTTCAGCCCGGCCTCGGTCAGATCGAAGTTGGTCAGGCCGAGCGCAGCGTCCTCCAGGGTCGTGGAAACGATGATCGGCACATTGGCCGAGACCGCCGGCGCGGCCGGGTCGAAGGGATGGTTGGGCAGGGCGTCCGTGCCGATCACCGGCGAGAAGTTTCCGCCCGTCGCGGTCTGAGCTTCGAGGATCTGCTGCCAGGAGACCTTCTGCAGATCGCCCATATTGGCCTTGCCGATGCCGAGCTGCTTCAGGAGCTTCTCCGCCGTGGCGGCGCCTTGTTCCGGCGTCACCAGCCGCAGGGCCGCGCCCGACTGGATCGCCGCGCGGTGGAAGAGGCCCTTGCCGGGCGGCATGGCCAGCACCGTCGAGGTCTTCGCCCCGCCGCCCGACTGGCCGAAGATCATCACCCGCCCGGGGTCGCCGCCGAAGTTCTCGATATTGTCGCGCACCCATTGCAGGGAGGCGATCAGGTCCATGACCCCCGTGACGCCGGCGTATTTGAAGGCGTCCGGAGCGCCGGCCCCCGTCAGGTCGGTGTAGCCGAAGGCGGCGAGGCGGTGGTTCACGGTCACGACCACGGCGTCGGCGTAGTAGGCGAGGTTCTTGCCGTCGAAGCCCGGGGCGTTGCCCGATCCCGTGGCGAAGCCGCCGCCGTGGAACGACACGAACACCGGCTTCCTGGCGGCGCGGTCGACGTTGGTGGTCCAGACGTTGAGGGACAGGCAGTCCTCGCCCATGCCGCCCACCTGGCGGTCCCACATGATCAACTGGCCGTATTCGCCGCGGATGTCGGCTTGCGTCTGCGGGCAGACCGAGGTGTAGGCGAAGCACTCGCGCACGCCCTTCCAGGGGGCCGGCTTCTGCGGCGGCATGAACCGGTTCCTGCCGCCCGTTGGCGCGCCGTAGGGGATGCCGCGGAATTCCCAGGTGGGGCCGTTGGCGATGCCCTGCACCTTGCCGGTGGCCGTTTCGGTGACCTGGAAGATCTTCGAGGAGCCGCCGCCCGCCGCGAGGCCGGCCGGGGGGGCGGCGGGCGGGGTTGGGGCCTGGGCCGCAGCCCGGCCGGCCGCCGCCGCGGTGGCGAGCGCCGCGCCCGCGATCAGCACATGTCTGCGATTGGACTCTGCCTGGCCCGTGGTCATTCGCCCGCTCCCCGCCAGCTTGGACTTTGCAGGAGGCGCCCGCCTGGCTCGTCTTCGCCCCCGTTCACCGCAGAGCTTAGGCTGCGAGCCATCCTGTGGTCAACGGAGCCTACTGATCAGCGCGCGGACGCCTTGGCGGCCAGGCCGTCGACGACCTGCTGGCGCATCCGCTTCAGAAGGGCCACGACCTTCAACGCGTCGTCGGCGGGGCGGCCGATGAACACCGAGGTCATGGCCAGGCCCTCCAGGGCCGCGCGGGTCAGGTGCGCCAGGGTGTCGATCTCTTCCCGGCGCTCGGGGATGCCGAGGTTCTCGGCCATGCGCTCGCGGGCCCGGTGCAGCAGGGCGTCCAGGTCGACGGCGAACTCCGGGTAGCGGGCGGCCAGCTCCTTGTCGCTGCGGGCGGCGACCGTGACCTCCATCAGGGCGACGGCCTCGACCCGCTGCAGGGAGGCCCAGACCGCCTCAACGCCCTGGAGGAAGCGTTCCGGGCCGTCCGGATAGGGGGTCAGGAATTCCCGCACCGTGGCCCCGCGCACCCGCGAGGCGTGCTCGGCCACGGCCAGCATCAGGTCGATCTTGGTGGGGAACTGGTGCAGCAGGGAGCCGCGGCTCACCTTGGCCATCCGCGCCACCAGCGGGGTGGAGGTGGCCGCATAGCCGAACTCGGCCAGGCAGCGGACCGTGGCGTCCATGATCTTCGCCCGCGTCGCGGCCCTGCGCTCGGCATTGGGGCCACGCGGAACCCGGGGCTTCTTCGCCGTCGTCATGGCTTGAGCATGGCGGCGTAAATCTTTCCCGCCAAGCCTCAATGGAAGTCGCGGCTGCGGACCAGGCGGTTGTCGGGGCGCGCATGGGGCGGCGCGGGCTTGGCGCCGGGGGCGTCTTCGTGGTCGCGCATCTCGCCCAGCCGGGCGGAAAGGTCGGTGAAGCCTTCGGCGACGACGTGGATCACGTCGCTGGCCTCCTGCACCTGGCCGTGGACCACCAGGAAGGACGCGCCCATCACCAGGCGGCGGTTGGCCTCGAAGACGTCCTTCCAGCAGACGATGTTGGCGATGCCGCTCTCGTCCTCCAGGGTCAGGAACACCACGCCCTTGGCGGTGCCCGGCCGCTGGCGCACCAGCACCAGGCCGCCCACCGAGACGCCGCGGCCGTTCCGCATCCCCTTCAGGGCCGCGCAGGGGACGGCGCGCATCGCCGCCAGCTCGTCGCGGTAGAAACTGACCGGATGCTGCTTCAGCGACAGGCTGGTGGTGCGGTAATCCTCGGCCACCTCCTTGGGCAGGCTCATGAAGGGCAGCAGGACCTGGGCCTCCTTGACGCTCTGGCGGGCGACCAGCGGCGCGCTCCTTTCGGCGCCCACCTCGTCGGCCATGCCCTTTACCGCCCACAGGGCCTCGCGCCGGCTGAGGCCCAGGGATCGGAAGGCGTCGGCCTCGGCCAGCAGCTCCAGCCCGCGGCGCGTGAGGCCCGAGCGCAGGACATAGTCCTCCAGGGTGGAAAGAAGGCCGCCTGCGCGGACCTTCATGAACGCCTCGGCTTCCTCCTTCTTGAGCCCCTTGATCTGGCGCAGGCCCAGGCGCAACGCCCGGTGCGGTGAGCGCGGATCGTCGGGCGGCTCCAGGGTGCAGTCCCAGTCGCTGGCGACGATGTCCGGCGCGCGCACCTCGACGCCGTGCTCGCGCGCGTCGCGGACCAACTGGGCCGGCTGGTAGAAGCCCATCGGCTGGCTGTTCAGCAGGCTGGCGCAGAAGGCCTCCGGATGATGGCGCTTCACCCAGGCCGAGGCATAGACCAGGAGGGCGAAACTGATCGCGTGGCTCTCCGGGAAACCGTAGGAGCCGAACCCCTCGATCTGTTTGAAGCAGCGCTCGGCGAAGTCGCGCTGGTAGCCGCGCCGCGCCATGCCCTCGATGAACTTGTCGCGGTAGGTCCAGAGCCGTCCGTCCGCGCGGAAGGTGGCCATCGACCGGCGCAGGCCGTCGGCTTCGTCGTCGGTGAACTTGGCCGCCTCGATGGCCAGTCGCATCGCCTGCTCCTGGAACAGGGGCACGCCGTAGGTCTTGCCCAGCACATGCTTCAGCTCGTCGCGCGGGCCGCACTCGGGCGAGGGCGCCGGAAACTCGGGATCCTCCAGCCCATCCCGACGCCGCAGGTAGGGATGCACCATGTCCCCCTGGATCGGCCCCGGGCGGACGATCGCCACCTCGATCACCAGGTCGTAGAACTTGCGCGGCTTCAGGCGCGGCAGCATCGACATCTGCGCGCGGCTCTCCACCTGGAAGACGCCCACGGAATCGGCCTTGCAGAGCATGTCGTAGACCGCCGGATTCTCCTGCGGGATGTGGGAGATGTCGGTGATGAGGCGTCCGTCCGGCAGGGGCGGCAACATATCGAAGGACCGTTTGAGCGCCGTCAGCATGCCCAGCGCCAGGACATCGACCTTCATCAGGCCGATGGCGTCGATGTCGTCCTTGTCCCACTCGATGAAGGTGCGGTCCTTCATGGCGGCGTTGCCGATCGGCACGGTCTCGTCGAGCCGGCGCTTGGTCAGCACATAGCCGCCCACGTGCTGCGACAGGTGGCGCGGGAAGCCGATCAACTGCTCGGCGATGGCGGTGGCGCGGCGGATCTGGGGGTTTTCCGGATCCAGCCCTGCCTGGCGGATGTGGTCGTCGGCGACGCTGTCGCCCCAGCTTCCCCAGACGGTGTTGGCCAGGGCCGCGGTGATGTCCTCGGTCAGGCCCAAGGCCTTGCCCACCTGGCGGATCGCCATGCGCGGCCGGTAATGGATCACGGTGGCGACGATGGCGGCGCGGTCGCGGCCATAACGTCCGTACACGTATTGCATCACCTCCTCGCGCCGCTCGTGCTCGAAGTCGACGTCGATGTCCGGCGGCTCGCCCCGCTCTTCGGACAGGAACCGCGAAAACAGCAGGTCCTGATCGTCTTTGGTCGGGTCGACCGCAGTGACCTCCAGGCAGTAGCAGACGCAGGAATTGGCCGCCGAGCCCCGGCCTTGGCACAGGATGTCCTGGCTGCGCGCCCAGGCGACGATGTCGTGGACCGTCAGGAAGTAGTTGGCGAAACCGAGTTTCTCGATGAGATCGAGTTCGCGTTTGACGGTCCGTCGCTCCTTTTGGCGCAGGCCCTTTTCGAAGCGGCGTTGCGCACCGCGCCAGGCCAGGCGGCGCAGATGGTGGATCGCCGTGTCGCCCGGCGGCACGGGCTCGTCGGGGTATTCGTAGCGCAACTGGCCGAGGTCGAAGCCGATGCGGTCGGCGATCTCGGTGCTGCGCTCCACCGCGCCGGGGAATTTCGCGAACAGGCGGGCCATCTCGGCGGGCGACTTCAGGTGCCGCTCGGCGTTGGCCTGCAGGCGCAACCCCGCCTCGGTGATCGTGCAGGTCTCGCGGATGCAGGTCAGCACGTCCTGCAGGGCTCGCCGTTCCGGGGCGTGGTAGAGGACGTCGTTGGTGGCGACCATGGGCGCGCCCGACCGGCGGGCCAGGTCGGCCAGATGCGACAGCCGGTGCAGGTCGCGCGGGCCATAGCGCCGCGCGGCGGCGAGCCAGGCGTTCCCCGACAGCTCGCCCGCGATGCGCTTGAGGTCGCCTTCGAAGGCCTCGTCCAGGCGGTCCGGCGGCACGACCAGCACGAGCTGGCCCTCGGCGTGGTCGAGGAAGTCGGCCCAGCGGAGATCGCATCCGGCTTTCTTGGCGCGCCGCTGGCCCACGGTGAGCAGGCGGGTCAGCCGGCCATAGGCCTCGCGGTCGGCGGGATAGACCAGCAGGCTCGGCGTCCCGTCGGCGAAGTCCAGGCGGCAGCCGGTCAGGTCGCGGGTCTTCGATCCCGCCGGCAGCTCCTTCCTGGCCGACCAGGCGCGAACCACGCCCGCCAGCGAGTTGCGGTCGCAGACGCCGAGCGCCTCCAGGCCCAACGCCTCGGCGCCCGCCACCAGCTCCCAGGGATGCGAGGCGCCGCGCAGGAACGAGAAGTTGGTGGCCGCCTGCAGCTCGGCGTAGCGGGTCATCCGAACACCCCATGCATCCACCAGTTCGGCGGCGCGTCGGGGTCGCCGTAGAGGCCGGCGCGGAACAGCCAGAAGCGGCCGCCGTCCATGTCCTCCACGCGGTAGTAGTCGCGCACGTGATCGGTGCGGACGTCCTCGATCTGTCCGCGCCACCACTCCTCGCCGATCCGCTCGGGCCCTTCGGCGCGGCGCACGCGGTGGATCTGGCCGCGCCAGCGGAACTGGCTGGGCGGATCGTCGGGGGTGATGGCCATCACCGACTCCACCGGCTCGGGGCGGCGGAAGAGGCGGGTGGGTCGCGGGGTCTCGTGGTCCCAGGGGCGCGTCTCGGCGGGCTTGCCGCCGGCCGCCGAGGCGAAGGGGCGCGCGCGGCCCACCGCCAGCTCCGGCACATGGCTTTCCACCGGGGCGGCGCGCCAGACGCGCTCGGCCCCCAGGCGGTTCACCAGCCGGTCGACCAGGGGCGCTAGGCCTTCCTCGACGGTGGCCTCGCGCGCCGTATCCAGCCGGGCCTGACGCCCGGAGATCGGCTCCACGTCCTGGGCGGTCAGCGTCACCACCTCGATCCCGAAGCCTGGATCGAGCGTCTCCAGCCGGGGCGCGAACAGCTTGGCGATGCGCCACGGATCGCGGCCGGGCAGGGAGAGGCCGATGGCGAGCGGCAAGGCCTTGCCGTCGAGGCGGTGGAAGGCGATCTCGAAGCGCCGGGCGCCGTGGCCCTGGGCCTCCAGCCGCGCGCAGAGCTTGGCTACGACGTCGGCGGTGACCCGAGCCATGTCCTCCGGCGCGCTGATCGGCTCGGCGAAGGCCAGGCGGGCGAACCAGGGGGTCGGCGGGCGGCGGAAGGTCAGCGCCTCGCGCTCGCGGCCCAGCGCCTGGTCGAGGCGGCTCAAGGCCGCGCGGCCAAAGCGGCGCGCAAAGGGCCCGCGCGGGATCGACATCAACTGGCCGAGCCGGCGCAGGCCCAGCCGCTCCACCTGGGCCCAGGTCTCGGTCTCGAACCGCAGGGCCGCCGGCGGCAGGGGTTTCAGCAGCTCGGCCTGGCCGCCGGGCGGGGCGATGGCGCCGTCTTGGCCGTAGTGCGCCAACGCCCAGGCGGCGCCCGGCGTGTCGGCGATGGCTGAGCGGAACGGCAGGCCGTTGGCGGCCAGGCGCGCGCTGAAATCGGCCAGCATCCGAGCCTCGCCGCCCCACAGGTGGTCGACCCCGGTCACGTCGAGGAAGAGGCCGTCCGGGGCGTCCACGGCCACCGCCGGCGAGAAGCGCACGCACCAGTCGGCGAGCGCCGTGAGCGCGGCGGCGTCGGCGTCGGGGTCCGCCTCGGCGCTGATCAGATCCGGGACCAGGGCCGCTGCGTCGGTGGCCTTCTGGCCCACGTGCAGGCCCAGGCGCGCGGCCTCCCGGCTCACCGCCGACAGGCGGCGCACGGCCCGCACCGTCTCCAGCAGGACGAAGGGCGGCGGCTCATGCTCCTCCCCTGAAGGGAACACTTCGGGGGAGGTGTCAGCGAAGCTGACGGAGGGGGCGTCAGGCCCGAAGTTCGGAATCTGAGGCTTTAGGCCCCCTCCGTCTCGCCGCGTTCCGCGCCGATCCACCTCCCCCGAAGTCTTCGCTTCGGGGGAGGAACCTGGCTCAGCCGGCGAGTCGGAAGGGTTGCGCCGGCGCCAGTTGGCGATCGCCCAGGTCGGCGACCAGGCGCAGAGGATGCGCGACATCCGTCTTCTCCCAGCTATAGGCCCCGGAGTCGTAAGCGGTTGGGGCTTCCATCAGCCAGGCGCCCGTCCGTCCGCCGCGGCAACGTTCCAGCTCGACGCGGAAGCGCGGGGCGCCTAGGCCGAACTCCCCCGCCGGCGGCTCGGAGGGGGCGGACGCGACCCGCCAGCGGGTGGCGGCGGCCGAGCCGGTCGCCTCGCGCCGGGGCGTCCCGCCGTAGGGCCGGCGGCGGATCAGGAAGCCGGTGGCCTGGCGTTTCTCGCAGGCGAGCTGCAGCCGGCGGCCCGCGGTCAGGTCGGCGGCCTCGACCTCGCCCACCACGGCGGCGACGCCGACGGTTCCCAGGGCGTCCTCCATCACCGACAGGGCCTCGGCCTCGTCGCGGGCGCAGACCTGGATCAGCCGTTCCGGCGGAAAGCCCAGGCCGGAGAGGCCCGGCGCCCACAGGTCGTCGCGGCGAAGCACCCAGACCACCTCGCCGCGCCGGGCCAGCGGGGCGGTCAGCAGCGCGGTGAAGGCGGTCGGCGCGGCGGCCGTCTCCACCTCCAGGCCGTCGCCGCAGACCTCGTGCCAGCGACCCAGCGGCAGGCCACCGCCCGGCAGGCAGCCGTCGATCCGTTCGTCCCCGAACGGCAGGACGCCGCGGTCGGCGCGACCGGTCGCCTCGATGGCGGCGATCTTCGCCCGGACGGCGTCGAGTCCGCGAAAATCGGACATGGCTTTGCGGACTCCTTTCGTTCCACTTTTGTTCTAGACCTGGGAACGCGGGAGTCAAGCGCCCGGCGCATGGGCCCACGGGCCCGCTTGACCCGCCCCCAAGCCCCACCCAATGCTCCACGCCGGATCGGCGGAACGCCGACGGGAGGATGCCCATGACCCGGATTTCGACGCTGCTGGCGCTCGCCGCCCTGACCTTGAGCCTTGGCGCGACCCAGGCCCAGGCCGACACACCCGTCACCGTCAGGATCGACTCCGGCCTGCTGATCGGCGCTCCGGGGGAGAAGGCCAATGTCTTCCGCAACATCCCCTTCGCCGCGGCGCCGGTGGGCGAGCTGCGCTGGGCGCCGCCGCAGCGGGTGAAGCCGTGGGCCCAGCCGCGTTCGGCCGTCGAGGCTGGGCCTTCCTGCCCGCAGCCGATGAACGCCGACGGGACGCCCAACTCCGGCGGCGCCAACGGGCCGACCTCGGAGGACTGCCTGCAGCTGAACGTCTTCGCCCCGCCCCACGCGAAAGGCGCCCCGGTGATGGTCTGGATCCACGGCGGCGGGCACCGCACGGGCGCCGGCTGGATCTACGGCGGCGAGAACTTCGCCCGCGACGGCGTCGTCGTGGTCTCGATCAACTACCGCCTGGGCGCGCTGGGCTATTTCGCCCACCCCGCGCTGACCAGGGCCGCCAAGCCGGGCGAGCCGGTGGGCAACTACGGCCTGATGGACCAGATCGCGGCGCTCAAGTGGGTGCAGCGGAACATCGCCGCCTTCGGCGGCGACCCGAAGAACGTCACCGTCTTCGGCGAGAGCGCCGGCGGGATGAGCACGCTCGCCATCCTGGCCACGCCCTCCGCGCGGGGCCTCTACGCCAAGGCCATCGTCGAGAGCGGCCTGGGCTGGTTCGAACCCAAGACCCTCGCCGACCAGGAGAAGGCCGGCGCAAAGGCCCTGGCCGGGATCGGCGTGGCCGAGACCGCCACCGCCGCCGACCTGCGCGCGATCCCGGTCGACAGGCTCACGCCGCTCAACGCCGACTACCAGCCCTTCGTCGACGGCCGGCTGATGACCGAGACCGCCTCCCAGGCGATCGCCCGCGGCCATGTCCCGGACGTGCCGATGATCGTCGGCTCCAACTCCGGCGAGGACTCCCTGATGGGCCCGATGACGCTGGGCGAGGCGGCGCTCTCGCGCATCCCGGCCGCGGTCAAGCCCGCCTATTCGGCCGAGGCCGCCGCCGGCCCGGATGCGTTCGCCCGCGCGGTGTTCACCGACCGGGTGATGGGCGGCCCGGCGCGGTGGGTGGCGGCCGAGACCTCCGGCGGCAAGCCCACCTGGCTCTACTATTTCTCCTATGTCGGCTCGCGGTTCCCGGCGTCGAAGACCCGCGCCAGCCACGCCGACGAGATCCAGTACGTCTGGGAGTACTGGGGCCGCCGCACGCCGATGAGCCAGGTCAGCGCCAAGGACCAGGAGGTCGCCGGCCTGATGCACGCCTGCTGGGTCAGCTTCGCCAAGACCAGCGCGCCGAAATGCGGGACCCAGGCCTGGCCGGCCTATGCGCCGACCACCGACCAGCTGATGGAGTTCGGGGCTTCCAGCGGCGTGCGCGCCCACTTCCGCAAGGCCCAGCTCGACGCCGAGCAGGCTTCGGTCTTGCCGACCCTCGGCCTGGGCGGAAAATAGCCGCGTTTCGATTCCAGAGTTCGTGCGTTGAAGGCCGCATGATCCGAATTCCGCTTCTCGTCTCCCTGCTGGCGCTTGCGACTGCGGCGTCGGCGGCGGAGCCCGCAGACAACGCCACCGCCAAGGTCGACGCGACCTTCGGCAATACCGTCCTGTCGATCTATCCCGACGGCCGTTCCCAGAAGATCTGGCTGCAGCCGGACGGCACCTGGACGGGCCTTAGCCGCCGCGGCAACGCCTTGGCCGGCAAGTGGTCCGTGAAGGGCCAGAAGGTCTGTCTCCGGCAGTCGAAGCCACCGACCCTGCCGATCAGCTTCTGCCAGACCTTCCCGTCGGATCCGGTGAAGGGGGTCGACGCCAAGGACCTGCTGGGCACGCCGATCCACCTGAAACTGGTGAAGGGCCACGTGGAGAATGCCGAGGGCTAGGCGCGGCCTCCAACTCGCGGCGCCGAATCCGCAGTTCACGCGTTCAGGGGACATGAAAACACTCGCCCTGCTGATTCCCGCCGTCCTGGCGCTCGCGTCGCCTGCGTTCGCGACCGACGCCTCGCCGGGCGCCGCCAACGTCGCCTCCGCGTTCGGCAACACGATCGTCTCCGTCGATCCGGACGGACGCTCCCGGAAGATCTGGCTACAGCCCGACGGCAACTGGACGGGTAAGAGCCGCCGAGGTCTCGCGCTCGCCGGCAAGTGGACCGTGAAGGGCGACAAGGTCTGCATGAGCCAGTCGAAGCCGCGCCTGTTCGGCAGCCTCTGCCAGGTTTTCCCCACCGATCCGAAGAGCGGCGTCGACACCACCGATCCGACCGGAGCCAAGGTCCACCTGAAGCTGGTGAAGGGCCACGTGGAGAGCTAGGCCTTCGCGGTCGAGGCTCGGCCTATTCCGCTTGCATGACCCCGGAGGCCGGCAAGGGTCCGCCCGCCGCGCCTGAGCGGCTGTCGCGCCAGTAGGCCTCGACAGCCCGCGCGACCCCGATCATCAGCCGATGGCGCGCTGAAGGCGGCTGCTTGGTCTCGCGCACCATCACCGCCACGGCATAGGTGCGGCCGTCCGGCGCGGTCAGCAGGCCCACGTCATTGATGCCCACCGAGGCGCCGCGCCAGTCCGGCCCGGTGCCCGTCTTGTGCGCCAGGCTCCAGCCCCGCTCGACGCCCGCCCGCAGGCGCATGGCGCCGGTGCGCGCCTCGCCCATCAGGTCGAGCATGAAGTCGGTGGAGGCGCGGCTGAGCAGCTCGCCGCGCTTCAGGGCGGCCAGGGCCGTGGCGATCCCCTCCGGCGTCGCGCCGTCCGGCGGATTGGCCAGGTAGTTGGTCAGGGCCTGGTCGCGGACGTCGTCGGGCAGCTTTGCGCGCGCCTGCTTGAAGATCCAGGTCTGGCCGTATTCGGGCCGCCACTCCAGGCCCGCGGTCTTGGTCTGCACGTCGCGCTCGGTGCCGCCCAGGGCCAGGCCGGCCAGGCGCTTGTCGGCGATCACATGGGTGACCACGCCGGGGCCGCCCACCTGGCGGATCAGCATGTCGTTGGCGGCGTTGTCGCTCTCGATCAGGGCATGGCGCAGCAGGTCGGCCAGCGTGATCGTCAGCCCGTTCGGCCCGCGGATGCGTGAGGCGAGCGGCTGGTAGAAGACCGAGCGGTCCTCGGCGTGCATCACCACCGTCTGGTCCAGCGACAGGCGCCGGTCGTCCACCGCCTGCATCACCGCCAGCGCCACCCAGAGCTTGGAGACGCTCTGCTGGGGGAAGGTCTCGCGGCCGGCCACCGAGGCTGTCCAGCCGGAGGTCACGTCGCTGACCGCGATTCCCACCGGCTCGCCATAGCCCTTGGCGATCCGCTCGATCGTCGCCTGCAACTCCGCCGGCGCCGGCGGCGCAGGCGGCCCGTCGCGGGTGTGGACGGGCGCGGACGGGCCCTTGGTGTAGGCGATCTTCTGCGGCGCCAGGCGCGCGGCCGCCCACCAGCCGCCGGCGAAGGTCGCCGCCAGCAGGATCATGGCGGTCGACAGCAAGGTCACGGGCCGCGCGCTCACGCGCCGCCAGATTCGGGAAAGCAAGCCACTCATCGCGGCCAGACTAGCGCGGATTCGCCACGCGCACTTCCACAGTGACGTGACTGAGGCCTTCAAGCCCCTTTAGTCGCAGGTGATAGGCCTCCGCGGGCCGCGGTTCGGGGGCGCTGACCACCGCGACCGCGGCGTGATGGCCGGGGCCCAGGCGCCAGAGGTGCAGGTCCGTCACCTGCTCGCCCTCGGCCTCCAGGCGGCCGCGAACCTCGGCGGTCAGGTCTTGCGAGGGGTTCATGTCCAGCAGGGTGGCGCCCGCGCGCCGGACCAGGCTGACGGCGAACTGCGCCACCAGGGCCGCGCCGGCCAGGCCGGCGGCCGGGTCGGCCCAGGCCCAGCCCAGGCGCTGGCCCGCGAACAGGCCCGCGATCGCCAGCACGCCCACCAGGGCGTCGGCCGACAGGTGCAGGTGGGCGGCGGAGATGTTGAGGTCGTGGCGGCCATGCTCGGTCGGCTTCAGGAGCCAGACGCAGACCAGGGTCACCGCCAGGCCGCCGGCCGCGAGCGGCAGGGCCGAGGCGTAGTCGACCGTCTCCGGCGTGAACAGCCGCTGGACGCTCTCGACCGCGATCAGCACGGCGGTCATGCCCAGCACCACGGCGTTGGCGAAGCCCGCCAGGTAGCCGATCTTGCCGGTCCCGAAGGCGAAGCTCGGGCTCGTGGCGTGGCGCCTGGCCAGGGCGTAGGCCCCCGAGGCCACCAGCAGGGCCGCGACGTGGGCCGCCATGTGCAGGCCGCTGGCGGTCAGCGCCATGGAGTGGAAGATCAGGCCCCCGGCCACCTGGGCGATCAGGGCGGCGATGCAGATGCCCATGACGATCTGCGTCCGCCGCTCGTTGCGGCGGTGGTCCGCGCCCAGGTAGGCGCGGTCGGCCTGGAACCCATCCAGTTCGGAATGGGCGCAAGTGGGATCGGTTGTGGTCATCAAGTGTTACTCTATAACACCGGAAGCGGAGAACGCCACTTCAGAATTCTCCGCACGAGCCCTACATGAGCGCCATGAACACCGTGACCGCCGAACAGGCCCTCCAAAAGACCACGGGGAAGACCCCCGTCACCGTCCTCACCGGCTATCTGGGCGCCGGCAAGACCACGCTCCTCAACCGCATCCTCTCGGAGGACCACGGCAAGCGCTACGCCGTGATCGTCAACGAGTTCGGCGAGGTCGGCATCGACAACGACCTGATCGTCGGGGCCGACGAAGAGGTCTTCGAGATGAACAACGGCTGCGTCTGCTGCACGGTGCGCGGCGACCTGATCCGGGTGGTCTCGGGGCTGATGAAGCGCAAGGGCGGGTTCGACGCGATCATCGTCGAGACCACCGGCCTGGCCGACCCCGGGCCGGTCGCCCAGACCTTCTTCGTCGACGAGGACGTGCGCGCCAAGACCCAGCTCGACAGTGTCACCACCGTCGTCGACGCCAAGCACCTGCCGCTGCGCCTGGCGGACTCCCGGGAAGCGGCCGAACAGGTCGCCTTCGCCGACCAGATCATCCTCAACAAGACCGACCTGGTGAGCGAGGCCGAGCTCGTCGAGGTGGAGCGGATGATCCGGCGGCTGAACCCCCTGGCGCCGATCCACCGGGCGCAGCGGTCGAACGTGCCCCTGGACCAGGTGCTGGGCCGCGGGTCCTTCGACCTGGCGCGGATCGAGGCGATCGAGCCGGACTTCCTGAACCCCGCCCACGGCGAGCCGGGCCATGTGCACGACGAAGACTGCGACCACGACCACCACCACGATCATGACCACCATGACCATGACCACGGCCACGACATCGAAGCGAGCGGCATCCGGGGGATTTCGCTGACCGCGCACAGGCCGCTGAACGCCAACCGGGTCACGGCGTGGCTGAACGAGGTGCTGCAGGCGCAGGGGCCCGACATCCTGCGGGCGAAGGGCATCCTCGACGTGGCCGGCGAGGACCGGCGCCTGGTGTTCCAGGCGGTGCACATGATCCTCGAGGGCGACTTCCAGGGCGCGTGGCGCGACGGCGCCGACCGCTATTCCCGGCTGGTGTTCATCGGGCGCAACCTGGACGAGGCCAAGCTGCGCGCCGGCTTCGAGGCGACGGTGGCCTGATCATCGCTCTCCCGAACAGGGGGGACGGGTTCTAGGCGGCGATCGGGCGTTCCGCCGCCAGTTGCTTGAGCCTGGCCGTGGCGACGTACTCGGGCTTCAGGAGCCCGCAGCGCTCAGCCACCCGGCCGTTACGCCATTCCAGCACCAGCTGGTCGCCTTCCATCCGGTAGCGGCCGCGAACCGTCGCGGACCCTACGGACACCTGCACCGAATTCCACATTTTCGCGCCTCGCGCTCATATTGAGGCCGTTCTGGCCTATTGCAGGCGCCATGGTGACTGAACGAGGTTTCATCACGATTAATGTGGAGGCGCTCCGGCGCATCGCTCCCTGACGCGGGGCGGGAAGGCGCCCGCGAAAAAGCCCGCCCGAGTCTCCCCGGCGGGCTCTTGTCTCGCGAAGCGGATCGGACGGATCAGATCTCTTCGTTGATCAGGGCGACCTGGTAGAAGCCATTGCCCTGCAGGGTGTTCATCACCGACATGAAGTCGCCGTAGCGCACGTGCCTGTCGGCGCGGATGTAGACCCGCTGCTGTGTGGGCGGCAGCGTCGGGTCGTCCGCCGTCAGGATGCGCGACAGATCGGCGGACAGGGTCGCCAGCGCGCTCGCCTTCTCCCCGATGAACAGAGCGCCGCCCGCCTGCAGGTTGATGACGACGGGCTCCTTTGGCTTTTCCCCGTTCTTCGGCGGCTGTGCGGGCGGCAGGTCGAGCTTGATCGACTCCGTCGCCGGCGGCAGCGCCACCATGAAGATGATCAGCAGGACCAGCATCACATCAACGAAGGGGGTGACGTTGATGTCGCTGTTCTGGCCGAGGGTGAAGCGGCCGCCGCCGCCCGAAGACAATTTCGCCGCCATTTTCCCAACCTCCTCGAAGACCACGGCTTGCAGCCGCGCCCTTGAGGAGATCGCGTAATATTACATTCGTAAAGTCAGAAAATTACATACGTCAAAATCATCCCCACGAAAAAGCCCGCCGAGTCTCCCCGGCGGGCTGATGTCTCGCGAAGCGGATCGGACGGATCAGATCTCTTCGTTGATCAGGGCGACCTGGTAGAAGCCGTTGCCCTGCAGGGTGTTCATCACCGACATGAAGTCGCCGTAGCGGACCTGCTTGTCGGCGCGGATGTAGACGCGCTGTTGGGTCGGCGGGAGCGTCGGGTCGTCCGCGGTGAGCGTCCGCGACAGGTCCGCCGGCAGGGTCGCCAGGCTGGTGGGCTTCTCGCCGATGAAGACGCCGCCGCCGGCCTGGATATTGATCAGGATCGGTTCCTTCACCTTGGTCCCGGGCGGCGGCGGAATGGCCGGCGGCAGGTCGAGCTTGATCGACACCGTCGCGGCGGGGATCGCCACCATGAAGATGATCAGGAGCACCAGCATAACGTCCACGAAGGGTGTGACGTTGATGTCGCTATTCTGGCCGAGGTCGAAGCGTCCTCCGCCGCCGCCGCCAAGCTTGGCGCCCATGCACTAATTCCTTCCCTGGGGCGGTTCCGCCGCCCGGTCATTAAGAGTCCGTGGACCATTGGCAAGCCGCCGCGACGTTGTAAAGCCCGAAGCCGCGATCTAGTTGAGGCCATGCAGTATGCCTATGACGCCTACGTAACGGCGGTCTCATTCGACTCGGCCGGTCGGGCGGTCTTCGCGCTCGGCGACGGGGCTGTCCGCTTCGAGGGTGGCGAGGCCGTGAGCGCCCACGACGGGGCGGTTCTGGCCGCCGCGCCGCACCCCTCCGGCGAGGGGATCGTCACCGGAGGGGACGACGGGCGGCTGGTGTGGTCGCAGGCATCGGGCGCCCGCGAAATCGCCAGCCTGCCGGGCCGCTGGATCGATGCGGTGGCCGCCAGCGGCGCCTCGGGCCTGATCGCCTTCGCCGCCGGCCGCGACGTCCACGTCCGCGACATCGCCGACGCGGCGTTTGCACGCAGCTTCGTCCACGAGAAATCGGTGGCGGACCTGGCCTTCGAGCCCAAGGGCCGCCGCCTGGCCGCGGCCACCTACGGCGGGGTCTGGCTGTGGTACGCCCGTATCGAGGCCCAGAAGCCCGGCAAGCTCGCCTGGGCCGGCAGCCACGTGGCGTGCGCCTGGAGCCCCGACGGCAAGTTCCTGATCAGCGCCATGCAGGAGAACCAGCTCCACGGCTGGCGGGTCGCCGACGAGAAGAACATGCGCATGGGCGGCTATCCCGTCAAGCCGAAGAGCCTGGCCTTCCTCAACAAGGGCGCCCTGCTGGCCACCTCCGGCGCGAACGGCGTGGTGGTGTGGCCCTTCGCCGGCGCCACCGGGCCGATGGGCAAGCAGGCCGCAGAGATCGGCTACGACGAGGCCGCCACCGTGGTCCGGGTCGCCGGGGCCCCGGCGCTGAACTGGGTCGCCGCCGGCCTCGACGACGGGCGCGTCTGGGCCTGCGACCTGGCGGGCCAGAGGATCACGCCGCTGAAGGCCGAGAAGGGCGCGCCCGTCACCGCGCTCGCCATGACTCCGGACGCCAAACGCGTGGCCTGGGGCTGCGAGGACGGCGCGGCGGGGATGGCGGAGGTCAGCTGAAAGCCCAAGCTTGACCGTATCGCGCGTTGCTCATCAATCTCGCGCCATGCGTGTGCGGGACGATTTTGAGACGATCGCAAGCTATTCTCGATGGAAGTCCGCCGGCTTGGCTCTGGTGGTCCTCGCCGTCGCGACCTCAATTTTAGCTAGGCCCGTTCCCACAGCGGCGCAGCTGCTCGCCGAACGCTACGGGTGGCTCTGGCCCGGCGCAGCGCTCATAAGCATGCTCGTCGCACCCCTAACGACCTGGCTTGCCGTCTACGTACTGTTGTTCGGAGGCGCCGCGATCAGCCGAAAAGGCGACCGTTTCGTCATCTACCGCCCATGGCCAAAGGCGGTGCCCATCAATTCCATCAAGTATATTGAGGCGTCTCATGACGCCGAAGACATCCCATCTCCCTTGGGAAATTCCAGTCTTATTCCCCAGCGCTACAAGGTGGTTGTCACGCCGAGAGTGCGGATATTCCTGAAGGATCAAAGCAGCGTCACGATAAGCACGGGACTCATGGAGCCAGGCTGCGCCGCCATCGCCGCAGCGATGTCAGCTGTGCTTCGTCGAGAATGAAATCGAGCGGCAGGCCCTCGCTGATGCACCTAAGGCGCTTGCTTGCCGCGGGGGCCAGGGCGTTAGCTGCAGCCAACGATGCGGAGGACGCCATGAGCGAAACCCTGGAACGGCCCACGGCCGAAACGGCGGCGGAAGTGCTCTACGAGGCGGCGGACGGCGTCGCCACCATCACGCTCAACCGCCCGGAGCGGATGAACGCCATCTCCGGGCCGATGCTGGCGCGGCTGAGCGAGCTGCTGGTCCGGGCCAACGCCGACCCCGAGGTGCGGGTCGTGCTGCTGACCGGCGCCGGCCGCGCCTTCTGCGTCGGCCTCGACCTCGTGGACGCGACCCGCGGCTCCGGCATCGGGTCCGAACAATCGGCCGCCGCGCCGTCGGTGAATCTCGACCTCAGGACAGCCCCGCCCACCGTGCTGTTCGCCATGGACAAGCCCACCATCTGCGCCCTGAACGGGGCCGCCGCCGGCTACGGCATGGACACCGCGCTCGGCTGCGACATCCGCATCATGGGCGAGAGCTCCAAGCTGGCCGCGGCCTTCGTCAAGCGCGGGGTGGTGCCGGAGAGCGGCGGCACCTGGATCCTGCCGCGCCTGCTTGGCTGGGCGAAGGCCGCCGAGGTGATCTTCACCGGCCGCACGCTTTCGGCGACCGAGTGCCTGGCGCTGGGCCTGGCCAACGAGGTGGTCCCCGACGCCGAGCTCATGCCGCGCGCCCGGGCCGTGGCCGCCGAGATCGCCGCCAACGCTCCGCTCGCCGTCCAGTCCGCCAAACGGCTGATGCGCATGGGCCTGGCCGAGGGCTTCAACGACCACGTCCACCACGTCTATCTGCAGTTCCTGCAACTGGTCCGCACCCAGGACTTCCGCGAGGGGATGACCTCGTTCCTGGAAAAGCGCCCGGCCGACTTCAAGGGGCGCTAGGCCCTGTCCCGGCTGACTTGGGTCAAGTCAGCCGGGAAAGAACAGGGTCGTCGCCTATATCTGGAGCCCTTCTTCGCCACTCAGGTTGATTCAACCTGAGTGGGAAAGGACTCTAGGCCGCGGCGGCCTCGCGGGCGGCCACCGCGCCGCGCGGGCCCTCGGGTTCGGCCATGTCGCGCCCGTAGCCGAAGGCGTGGCGCAGGTGCTGCGCCAGCCGCTGCTCCACGAGCGCCCGGTCGGGCTCGGCGAACTGCACCGCCTGGCGCGCGGCGCGCTCCGGCGCGACGTCCTCGCCGTAGTCGGGGTCGAGCCGGGCCTGGAGCACCGCCCGCGAGGAGACCGCCATCGCCGCGGCCAGGTCGGCCTCGTCGAGCTCGACGCCCCAGTGGCCCCAGATGCGCCGCACCCAGGTCTGCGGGTCGCGCTCGAGGTCCTCGTAGCGGACGATCATCACCCGGTCCGGGAACACCCGCTTCAGCGCGCCCCAGCGGTTGAAGAAGCGGATGAACCACCAAAGGTCGACGCCCTGGGCGCGTGGCTGGCGCGCGAGGTAGCTGTCCAACGGCCCCAAGGCCTTGGTCTCGCGCCACTTGAAGAAATAGGAGAGTAGGGAATCGGGAATGCGCCGCACCAGCACCACCACCGGCGGCAACCGGATCAGGTTCATTGCGCCGAGCAGGGCGATCAGGCGCGAGGGCATGTGGTGCGAGCTGCCGATCCGCGGCGCCTGGGCGAAGCGGCGCCGGTGGCGGGCGTTGCCGATGAAGACGTCGCTGTGCGGGCCGCTGGAATAGGCCGGCGGCGGCAGGTCCAGGCGGTGGGCGATCGCCGCGCTCAGCATGAAGCGCAGCCAATGGGTGCCGGAATTGTGGCCGCTGACCAGGAAGCCGTCGACCCGGGCGCCGTAGTGCAGGAGATGAAACCGGGAGAGGTCGTCACGCAGGTCCGCGGCCAACAGCGAAAACCCGGGTTCATCCGACATTCCAGCACCCCAAAGCCAACTTTGGAGAGACTGAAACGGATCATTATAACTTTCTTATAACAAGAACGTGCACGCACATCTCAGCGCTGAAACAGACGCCGTTACGGGAATCCGCGCAGCTCGCCCCAGGCCTCGAAGGCGTCGCGGCTAGCCCTCAGGGTGTTGATCGGATGGGCGGCGTCGCGATAGCCCAGGGCCATGCCCGCGAACAGCATGTGGTCCTCCGGCAGTCCCAGGAATTCCGCCACCGTCCTGGGGTATCGCGCCCAGTATTCCTGCGGGCAGGTGTCGAGGCCGCGCTCCACCGCCAGCAGCATCACGTTCTGCATGAACATGCCCAGGTCCGCCCACTGAGGCGGCCCCAGCTTGCGGTCCAGGCAGAAGAACAGGCCCGCCGGGGCGCCGAAGAACTCGCCGTTCTTGGCCAGTTGGCGCAGGCGCGCGGGCCGGTCCTCCCGCGGGATGCCGATCGTCGCGTAGAGATCCTCGCCGTTCTGGAAGCGGCGGGTGCGGAAGGGCTCCCAGAGGTTGGGCGGATAGACGTCGTACTCCGGCTCCTCGCCGAACGGGTTGGCGGCGACCAGGGCCTTGAACTCGGCCAGGGGCGCGCCGGCGACGCCATACACCCGCCAGGGCTGGAGATTTCCGCCGGAGGGCGCCTGGGCGGCGCGGGCCAGGATCTCGGCGACCACCTCGCCCGGGACCGGGTCGGGCCGGAAGGCGCGGATCGAGACCCGCCGGGCTATGGCCTCGCTGACGTCCATGACCACCTCAAAAACAACCCACAAGGGAACCAGCTTGTCTGGACGCTGCTCCTTGTGGTGACGGTTAGCACGGTGGCCAGACGGCCACGCGTTGATATTCGGGGGAAGTCTGCTTGCGTAAGAATCTCGGAGCCGCGGTCCTGGGCGCGGCTGTTTTCGCTATGGCTGCGCCGGCTCAGGCGTCGACCACCATGACCTTCAGGATCGACGTCACCGGCTCCAGCGGGGCGGCGCCGGCCTTTTCGACCCCCTTCTTCGAAACCATCACCCTGCAGGACGGCGTGCTGAGCGGCTTCGGCGGCTCGACCGACCTGACCGGCGGCGCGGCCGGCGGCGACACCCTGACCGCGGGGCTGAAGGGCCTGGCGGATCTGACCGGCGCGGCCGACTTCTCGAACTGGGACCTGGCCACGTTCCAGTTCACCCCGTTCCCCGGCGGGCCGCTGGTCACCAACACCCAGGGCGACATCTTTGAGAACCTGCAAGGTCCGTCGGGCCACTATCAGCAGGTCATCGACGGCGGCTCCCTTCAGGGCTACCTGCCGCCCTCCCAGGACGCGGCGGGCCTGGCCGACTACTTCCGCCAGGGCATGACCCTGGGCTGGGACGAGAGGCTCTTGGACGGCGATTTCAACGTCGTCGCCGGCTATACCGGCACGGCGACGCTGACGGCGTTTTCCGGGGACGCTTCGGGCGCTCCGGAGCCGGCGGCCTGGGCATTGACGATCCTGGGCCTAGGTGCGGCGGGCGCGTCGCTGCGGCGGCGTCGAGCGGCCGTCCTCGCCGGCTGAAGGGACGCTTGACGGCGCGGGCGGCGCCGTCCCACCTGGGCGTCCGCGCCGAGTCGGGGGCCGCCGGTTGAGCCGAAGAGTGAGATCCACAGTTCGTGGCGGCTTTCTGGGCCGCCTCGTCCGCTGGGCGCTGGTCCTGGTCCTGGTGTTTGGCCTGGTCGGGCCGGCGGCCGTGGTGGCGATCTACCGCGTCGTGCCGCCGCCGATGACCTGGCTGATGGTCGAGCGGATGTTCCAGGGCCACGGCTTCGACCGCCGCTGGGTTCCCCTGGGGCGCATCTCCCCGCAACTGGTCCGCAGCGTGATCGGGGCGGAGGACGCCCGGTTCTGCGAGCACCACGGCTTCGACTTCAACGCCATCCAGAAGGCGATGGCGCACAATGAGGCCAATAGCAGCCGGAATGGGCCTGGAAAGATCCGCGGCGGTTCGACCATCAGCCAGCAGACCGCCAAGAACGTCTTCCTGTGGCCGCACCGCGACTACGTGCGCAAGGGCCTGGAGGCCTGGTTCACAGTGCTGATCGAGGCGATCTGGGGCAAGCCCAGGATCATGGAGGTCTATCTGAACTCCATCGAGTGGGGGCCGGGCGTCTATGGCGCCGAGGCCGCCGCCCAGGCCAATTTCCGCGAGAGCGCCGCCCAGCTCAGTCCGGCCCAGGCGGCACGGCTGGCGGCGATCATCCCCAAGCCCCTGGCCTGGAAGGCCGCGAGGCCCGGCCCCTATATCCAGAAGCGCGGCGGCCACATCGCCGCCGCCGCCGGGACCGTCCGCCGGGACGGCCTGGCCGATTGCGTCCTGAGGTAGGGGAGCGGCGAGCGCCAAGCGGCCCTGGCGCCTGCGTTGCATCCGACCCGAGCAACCGGCGGATCTGTCCAGCAACGGCACAGCCCGCCATCGACCGCTTGGACCGAGGGCCTATTTCGTGAAGACACTTTTCGCCGCCGCCGCCATCGCCGCCGGCCTCGCCGCCGCCGGCTCGGCCTCCGCCACCGAACTGCTGACGAACGGCAATTTCGATCAGGGCGCGACGGGCTTCTACAGCCAGTACGTCTATTCCCCGCCGAACGGCTCGGGGACGAACCTGTATCCGGAGGCGACCTATGACGTCACCACCGACGCCCACGCCGACCACCCGGCGTTCGCCTCGTTCGCCGACCATACGGGCGGCGCCGGCGGCGGGATGATGATGGTGATCAACGGCTCGTCCACGCCGGACACCATCATCTGGTCGGAAGGCGACGTCGGCGGCGGCGCGCCCCTGATCGGCGCGGCCAACACCGAGTACACCTTTTCCTTCTGGCTCGCCTCGGTCTATCCGGCGAGCCCGGCGGACCTGCAGCTCTGGGTCAACGGCGCCGCCGTGCCCGGCGAGACCTTCGCGGCCCTGGGCGGCGACCAGGCGCTCGGCCAATGGCAGGCGTTCACCTACACCGGCGTCACCGGCGCGAACGGGCTGCAGAGCATCTCGCTCACCAACCGCAACCTCGAGCCCAACGGCAACGACTTCGCCCTCGACGACATGAGCCTGCAGGGCGTCGCGGTTCCGGAGCCGACGAGCTGGGCCCTGATGCTGCTGGGCTTCGGCGGCCTGGGCGCCCTGATGCGCGGCCATCGCCGCCTGGCCGCCATCGCCGCCGCCTGAGATCTACAGAGCTCTCCAGCTCTGTTGCGTAAGAGCGCCGTCGGGTCCTCCCGGCGGCGCTTTTCGTTGCGCGGCCGGGCCGCCGCCCACCGGACGCGCCGCTCCGGCCCCGCATTTCGCCGTTCCGGCGCGCAAACTCCGATTGACGAAAGAAGCTCCGACCCTCAAACCGCGCCCAACCGAAAAAACCTCCCCCGAAGGAGCCTCCCATGCGCGTTGGCGTGCCCCGCGAAATCAAGCCGGACGAATATCGCGTCGGCCTCACCCCGACCGCCGTGCGCGAGTACGTCAGCCATGGCCATGAGGTGATCGTGGAGAAGGGCGCCGGGACCGGCGCGGGCTATCCGGACGAGGCCTACACCCGCGCCGGCGCGAAGATCGCGGCCGACGCCGCGGCGGTGTTCTCGGGCGCGGAGCTGATCGTCAAGGTCAAGGAGCCGCAACCCGTCGAGTGGGCGCGCCTGACCGACAGGCACATCCTCTTCACCTACCTGCACCTGGCGCCTGATCCGGCCCAGGCCGATGGCCTGCTCGCCTCCGGCTGCGCCGCCATCGCCTATGAGACCGTGACCGATCCCCAGGGCGGCCTGCCGCTGCTCGCGCCGATGTCCGAGGTGGCCGGCCGCATCGCGGTGTTCTCGGCCGGCGAGACCCTGCTCAAGCACAACGGCGGCATGGGCCTGCTGCTCTCCGGCGTCCCCGGCGTTCCGCCGGCGCGCATCGTGGTCCTCGGCGGCGGCGTGGTCGGCATGAACGCCGCGCGCATGGCCGCGGGCCTCGGCGCCGAGGTGGTGATCGTCGAGCGCTCGATCCCGCGCATGCGCGAGCTCGACAACATGTTCCAGGGCCGCATCCTCACCCGCTATTCGACCCAGGACGCCGTCGAGGAAGAGATCCTCAAGGCCGACGTGGTGGTGGGCGCGGTGCTGACCGCCGGGGCCTCGGCCCCCAAGATGATCCGCAAGGACGACCTGAAGAAGATGAAGCCGGGCTCGGTGCTGGTGGACGTCTCCATCGACCAGGGCGGCTGCTTCGAGACCAGCCGGCCGACCACCCACGCCGACCCGACCTACACCGTCGACGGCGTCGTCCACTACTGCGTGGCCAACATGCCGGGCGCGGCGCCGCGGACGTCGTCGGAAGCCCTGGTGCACGCGACCCTCAGCTTCGGCCTCCAGCTCGCCGACCAGGGGCTGGATGCGCTGAAGAAGAACAGGCACCTGGCCAAGGGGCTGAATGTGCTGAAGGGCCAGGTCACCCACCCGGCCGTGGCCGAGGCGCTGGGCAAGCCGTTCGTGGACGCCTACGGGGCGTGGAAGTAACGGCCGGGCGCGCGACCCCCTTAGGATGTAGCAGAGCTAGTTTACATCTCTTGATTGCGTGATAACGTCGCCGCTGAGAGCGTGAGTTCGTGGCTCGTGCGGGGCGCCCGGTGGGCGGCCCGACCTTAGTGAACCGCTTTTGGCCCACCGCCAGACCCTCTGGAGGCGACGATGACTCGTCCCGAAATGCGCGCCCGTCTGGGCGTGGCTTCTGCTGTAGCCGCCCTTCTGGCGGGCGGTACGGCCGCCGGTCAGGCTGTGCCGACCGATCCCGCGGCGTCGGGCGCCTGCTCGATGACGCCGGCGACGGTGGCGGCGATGTTCGACGGAAACGCGGTCACGCTGAACGGCGTCGTGAAGGCCGCCGACAGCACCCAGGTGCTGGCCCCCAACTGCGGGTTCTTCGACTGGTCGGAACAGATGTTCCTGTGGATGACTTCGCCCGCGCCGGCCGCCTATGGCGGCGGCAGCCGGATCATGTTCTCGCCGAAGTTCTTCACCGTGACGCCGGAGGACGCCACCGGACGCCGCACCTTCCTGGTCAATGCGCCCGGCCGGCCCTTGCGGATGCTGCTGCGCAAGACCGAGCTCGGCCCGCACGGCCTGCCGGCGCTGCTCGCGCGCAGCGGCCAGGTGATCGAGGTGCAGAGACCGCCGCCGGGTCGCCCCGTGCCGCCGGTGGTGCGCCTGCAGAACGGCCAGGCGGTGCGCCTGGGCTCGGCCCGGCGCGGGCCCAACGGCGCGCTGCGCCTCTTCGACCTGCGCGGCGCGGAGGTGCAGCCCTCCCGGCTGAACCTGCCTACGATCGTGCGCCCGCAGGTCGAGGTGACGCCCGGCCGGCTGACGCAGCTCGTGCCTACAGCCGCCTTCAACGCCTCGATCGTCGCCCGCAAGATCGTGCTCAACAACATCCCGATCTTCCTCGATCCCCAAGGCAATGTGATCGACGTGGAGCCGGGCCAGGCGGACGATGGCGTCCTGCTCTCGCAGAACGGCTCGCTGATCTACTACATCACCGTCACCAACGACCTCTACGCCTACCACCGCACCATGCATGGCGCGGCGGTGATCCCGTCCAACACGACCCTCACCTTCCCGATGACCATGGCCGACGCGAACGCCGTGAAGGCCTTCGCCGCCGGCAAGGGGCACACCATCCTCGAGCCCCAGGCGTTGGCGGTCGAGAGCAAGTCGAGCTGGATCGAGGCCAGTGCGGTGCCGAATCCGAGCGACTACGTTCAGGCGACCGCCATCGTTCCGACCTTCGACAAGTCGAACCCCAACAAATGGGTCCCCAACGGCCAGAAGACCGTGAAGGTGGTGATGGTCGGCGTCCACGTGGTCGGCAGCACCAACGGCCATGGCGAGATGCTGTGGGCCACGTTCGAGCACCTGGGGAACGCCCCCGACGCGGCCTATAGCTACAACTCGACCAGCGGGCCCAAGTCCGTTCCCCAGAACACGAGCGGGGCCTGGACGTTCACCCCGAGCGGATCCTCCGGACCGTTCAACGGCCCGGCCGGTCCGCCCATGACCCATTGGACGGGCAGCGCCATCGAGGGGACGCCCGTCAGCCCGACCGCGGTGCTGCGCACCAAGCCCTGGGGCACGGACGGCTCGAACAGCGGGCTCAACACCCAGGTGATCGCGGCCAACGCCAGCGTCATCAGCCAGCTCAAGGCGGGCGACGTGCGCAAGAACTACTTCCAGCTCGGCACCACCTGGACGATCGGGGGAATCGCGCCGAACGGCGGCAACGAGGTCGGCACGAACCAGCTCGCCAACGCCACGATCGAGACCTTTATGCAGGCGAAAACGCCCAGCGCGCCGGGCTTCAACTGCTTTGGGTGCCACGGCTCGACGCCCAACGCGCCGGCTACGGTGGCGGTGAGCCACGTCTACCCACAACTGAAACCGCTGCCTTAGGCCGGCCGAGCGATCTATTCGGGCGGCGCGCCCCGCCGCCTGAACGGCTTGCGCTTCAGCTCCTTCTTCTCGCCCTTGGCCTTGGCCGCGATCTCCTTGAGCTTCACGGTCTGCAGGGCCGAGAGCGCCTGGCCGGGCGCGCCCTTCTCGGGGTCGCCGAAGGCGCGGCCGTAGGTCTTCAGGCGGTCGGTGACGCTGCCCAGGAACTCGCCCTCCCATTCGGAGAGCTTGACGCCGGCGCGGTCGGCCTGGCGGCGGGCGCGTTTCAGGGCGTTCAGCGCGGCCCGCTTGGCCTGCGCCTTCAGATCTGGCGGCTTTCGGTTCAAATCTCCCCGATCGCCGAGAGGTAGAGGTCGAGGATGGCGTCCTCTTCCAGGCGCTTGGCGCGGTCCTGCTTTCGGATGCGCACCACCTTGCGCAGGATCTTGACGTCGAAGCCGTTGCCCTTGGCCTCGGCGAAGACCTCCTTGATCTGCTCGGCGATCTCGGACTTCTCGACCTCCAGCCGCTCGATGCGCTCGATGATCGACTTGAGCTGGCCCTGGGCGGCCTGGTTCAGCACGTCGGGGTGGGCGGAGGCGTCGTCGGCCATGGCGGAAACTCGCGGATGCGTAAAAGGCGGGATCGCCGCGGACCCTATCGGCGCGCTCGCGCCCTGTCATGCTGGCCAGGGGCCTTGCCTGTGGATAAGCCGTTGAGGCGGAACGACGCGGAGATTGTCAGCCATGCCGAGCAGATCCCCACCGACCCAGGCCGACGCGGAAGCCGCGGTGCGCACCCTGATCGAATGGGCCGGCGACGATCCTGACCGCGAGGGCCTGGTGGAAACCCCGGCGCGGGTGGCGCGCGCCTACCGCGAGCTGTTCGCCGGCTATGAAAGCGATCCGCGCGACTACCTGGCGCGCACCTTCGAAGAGGTGGGCGGCTACGACGAGCTGGTGATCCTGAAGGACATTCCCGTGGTCAGCTTCTGCGAGCACCACATGCTGCCGTTCATCGGCCGCGCCCACGTCGGCTACCTGCCGTCGAACCGGGTGGTGGGCATCTCGAAGCTGGCCCGGGTGGTGCGCGGCTTTGCGCGGCGCCTGCAGATCCAGGAAAAGCTCACCGCCGAGGTCGCCGGGGCGATCCAGGACATCCTGAAGCCCAAGGGCGTGGGCGTGGTGGTGATCTCCGAGCATAGCTGCATGACCATGCGCGGGGTCAACACGCCGGGCGCGCGCCTGACCACCAGCCACCTTTTGGGCGCGGTCCGCGACGACCCGCGAACCCGCCAGGAGTTCTTCGACCTGGTGCGCAACAACGGCCACTAGACCGCGGAAGGCCGGCCCAGGGCTTCTCGGGGCGAGCGGGGCCTACCGCGTCGGGACGGGGACTTCGCCGCGGTAGTCGTAGAAACCCCTGCCGGCCTTGCGGCCGAGCCAGCCAGCCTCGACGTATTTCACCAGCAGCGGACAGGGGCGGTACTTGGAATCCGCCAGGCCCTCATAGAGCACGTTCATGATCGACAGCACCGTGTCGAGGCCGATGAAGTCGCCCAGTTCCAGGGGCCCCATCGGGTGGTTGGCGCCCAGCTTCATGGCCGTGTCGATGGCCTCCACCGTGCCGACGCCCTCGTAGAGGGTGTAGATCGCCTCGTTGATCATCGGCACCAGCACGCGGTTGACGATGAAGGCCGGGAAGTCCTCCGCGTTGGCGGTGGTCTTGCCGAGCGACTGGGCGAAGCGGACAGCGGTCTCGTAGGTGTCGGGCCCTGTCGCGATGCCGCGGATGATCTCCACCAGCTTCATCAGGGGCGCCGGATTCATGAAGTGCAGGCCGATGAACCGGTCGGGCCGGTCGGTGGCCGCCGCCAAGCGCGTGATGGAGATCGACGAGGTGTTGGAGGCCAGCAGCGTGGTCTCCGACAGGTGCGGGCCCAGCGCCTTGAAGATGGTCTTCTTGGTCTCTTCGTTCTCGGTGGCCGCCTCGATGGCGAGGTCGGTGGCGCCGATGTCCTGCAGTTCGTTCGCCGGCCGGATGTGACTGAGGGCGGCGTCCATCTGATCCTGGGTGACGATGCCGCGGGCGACCTGGCGGGTGAGGTTGCGGTGGATCAGGCCGATGCCCGCCTCCAGCCGCTCGGCGCTGACGTCGTGCAGCAGCACGTCGTAGCCGCCCAGCGCCACCACATGGGCGATGCCGGTCCCCATCTGGCCCGCGCCGATGACGCCGACCGACTTAATCTGAACCATTCAATGAGCCTCGATGAACCGGCGCGCGCCGCAATCCCTAGGCGGATTTGGCGCGACCCTTAATTTTTATGGCGGCTTTCTAACATGGCGGCGCCGTAGCGCCGCAAGGCTTTTGCTGCGGCGCAGCGTGGCGGTGGGCCGCGGCGCTCAGAAGCCGTCCGCCTCGCCGGCGCCGGGCCGCGCCCCGATCTCGGCGACCAGCCAGTCGCGAAGCGCGTGGATGCGGGCCAGCTTGGGGTTGTCCGCCCGCCAGGCGACGTAGAAGGCGAAGTCGTTCTCGATCGCCTCGGGCAGGAGGCGCACGAGGCGCCCGGTCTCCAGGTCGTGCTGCACGAGGCTGGAGCGCGCCAGCGCGACGCCCAGGCCCTGGACCGCCGCCTCGATGATCATCAGTGAGTCCGCGAGCTCGGGGCCGGAGGGCGGCGGTTCTCGCAGGCCGAAGCCGGAGAACCACAGGCGCCACGGGCGGTGCGTGTGCCGCAGCAGCGGCGCGGCCAGCAGGTCCTGGGGCGTCCGGATCGCCTCGCGGCCGGCGAGCGAGGGGCTGCACACCGGGAAGAGCTGCTCGCGGAACAGCAGGGCCGACTCCACCCCGGCGGGTTGGCCGCGGCCATAGCGCAGGCCGACGTCGACGCCATCGGTGATGAAATCCGCCATCCGCTCCTCGAAGCGCAGGTCGAGATTGGCGCCGGCGGGGTCGGCCATCAGCCGGGGCAGGCGCGGCGGCAGCCAGCGGACGCCGAGCTGGGGGTCGATGCTCACCACCAGGGGATCGCCGGCGGCGGAGCTCGCGAATTCCTGGATGGCTTCCTGCAGGACCGCCTGGGCCGCCGCGATCCGCTCGGCCAGCCGCGCGGCCTCCGGCGTCGGGATCATGCCGTTGCCCCGGCGGCGGAACAGCCGCGCGCCAAGCTCGGCCTCCAGCCGGCGGATCTGCTGGCTGACGGCGCCGTGGGTCACGGTCAGCTCCTTGGCCGCTGCGCTGTAGCTGCGATGCCGCGCGGCGGCCTCCAGGGCGCGCAGGGCGAAATAGGGCGGCAGGCGGACCATGGTCAGGGTTGTTAGCTGAAGTAACAACTCCGAGCAAAAACTATCGTTCGCGGAGCGCCGGCGCCGATCCCACATGCTGATCAGCGGCGCCGCTGATTTCGCGAACAAAACCAAGGAAGACGATCATGAAGACCCAACTCCTGGGGCTGGGCGCGGCCGCCCTGCTGCTCGCAGCCTCCGCCTCCTCCGCCCACGCCGCGGCTCACTCCGACCCGCAGCGCTACGCCGACCGCCTGCAGGCCAAGACCGAAGCCCTGCTGCTGGCCGCGGGCGTCGACGCCCAGAGCCCGCCCGTGTCGGTGCGCGCCCGGGTCCGCCCGGACGGCCATCTGATCACCGTCCAGGTGCTGCGCACGTCCGGCTCGCCGCAGCTCGACCAGACCGTGGCCGAGGTGCTGCGCAAGGTCCTCGTCACAGACGCCCCGATCGGGCTGCTGGACGGGGCGGTGACCCTGAACGTGGGCCGCAAAGCGATCCGCGAGGCCGATGCGCGCTGACGATCGGTTTTGAGCCGCGCGCGGCTTGAAGAAAAAGGGGGCGGCCCCGGCCGGGCCGCCCCCTTGATTTTGCGCGCGGCCCGGCGGTTCGCCGGGCGCGGCAGCTATTTTCCGGCGGCCGTGAGCGCGGCCATCAGGTCCGGCACGGCGGTCTTGTAGTCCGCCACCAGGCCGTAGTCGGCCACCTGGAAGATCGGCGCGTCGGCGTCCTTGTTGATCGCCACGATCACCTTGGAGTCCTTCATGCCGGCTAGGTGCTGGATGGCGCCGGAGATGCCGATGGCGATGTAGAGCTCGGGCGCCACCACCTTGCCGGTCTGCCCGACCTGGTAGTCGTTGGGGGCGTAACCGGCGTCCACCGCCGCGCGCGAGGCGCCGACGGCGGCCCCGAGCTTGTCGGCCAGCGGCTCGATCACCTTCTGGAACTCTTCGGCCGAGCCCATGGCGCGGCCGCCGGAGACCACGATCTTGGCGCCCGAAAGCTCCGGACGCGCCGACTTCACCAGCTTCTGGTCGACGAAGTGGGTCTTGGCCGGCGCGGCGGGCGCCGGGATGGTCTCCACCTTGGCCGAGCCGCCGTCCGCCGCCGCCTTGAAGACGGTGGGGCGCACGGTGATCACCTTCTTGGCGTCGGAGGACTGGATCGTCTCCAGCGCGTTGCCGGCGTAGATCGGCCGCACGAAGGTGTTGGCGTCCACGACGTCGACGATCTCGGAGATCTGGGCGACGTCCAGCTTGGCGGCGATGCGCGGGCTGAAGTTCTTGCCCTGGCTGGTCGCCGGGGTGAGGACCGCGTCGTAGTTGGCCATGAGCGGCACGACCAGGGCTTCCATGGCCTCGGCCAGGCCTTCGCCCAGCGTGTCGCTTTCGGCCAGCAGCACCTTGCGCACGCCGGTGATCTTGGCGGCCGCGTCGGCCACGGCCTTGGCGCCCTTGCCGGCCACCAGGACGTCGACGTCGCCGGACAGCTTCAGGGCCGCGGTCACCGTCTTTTCGGTGTTGTCCTTGAGCGTGGCGTTGTCGTGGTCGGCGATGACGAGAACGGCCATCAGAGCACCCCCGCTTCGGTCTTGAGCTTGGAGACGAGGTCGGCGGCGGTCTCCACCTTGATGCCGCCGGCGCGCTTCGGCGGCTCGGTGACCTTGAGCACCTTCAGCCGCGGCGCGGTGTCGACGCCGAGAGAGGCGAGCTCCTCGATGGCGAGCTCCTTCTTCTTGGCCTTCATGATGTTGGGCAGGCTCGCGTAGCGCGGCTCGTTGAGGCGCAGGTCCGCGGTGACCACCGCCGGCAGGTCGACCTCGAGGGTCTGCAGGCCGCCATCGACCTCGCGGGTCACCTTGGCTTTCTTGCCCGAGACGTCCACCGCCGAGGCGAAGGTCGCCTGCGGCCAGTCGAGCAGGGTGGCCAGCATCTGACCGGTGGCGTTGTTGTCGCCGTCGATGGCCTGCTTGCCCATGATCACCAGGTCGGGGCTCTCCTTGCCAATCACCGCCTTCAGCACCTTGGCGACGGCCAGGGGCTCCAGATCCTCGGTCGTCTGCACCAGGATCGCACGGTCGGCGCCCATGGCCAGCGCCGTGCGCAGGGTCTCGCTCGCCTGGGCCGGGCCGATGGAGACCGCGACGACTTCGGTGGCGACGCCCTTTTCGCGCAGACGCACGGCCTCTTCGACCGCGATCTCGCAGAAGGGATTCATCGACATTTTCACGTTGGCGAGGTCGACGCCCGTCTGGTCGGGCTTCACCCGCGCCTTGACGTTGTAGTCGATCACCCGCTTGACCGGGACCAAGACCTTCATGGGTCGCTAGCGCCTCAAATCTGCTGGGGAATGATGCTTTCGCTCGGGGGCAATAGCGGTTCCGGCGCGGTTTGCAAACCGGCTCCGCCGGCTTGGGGGGACTGACGCGGGGACGGCAATCGCTTAAAGAGGAGCCCATGAACAAGACGATCGACCGCCTGAAGTGGATCTTCCTCGGCATCTTCGCCGTGGCCAACCTCGGCATCCTGGTGTGGACCGTGGGCTGGGCCTGGCCGGAGGAGCGCTGCGTGGGCGCGCACAAGTGGTGGGACGGCTACAGCCGCGTCTGCGCCCAGCCGGTGCTGACCTCCGACCTGACCGGCCGGATGATCACCGACCAGAAGGCCCGGGACGAGGCCCTGCGCGCGATCGGCCGCCTGCCGCCGGGGACACCGGCGCCGCCGAAGCCCTGATCCGACCGCGAGTTCCTTACCGCGTCGCCCCCGACACCCAGAAGACCTCGGCGGCGCCCCTGTCGTTGGCGTAGCGGGCGGCGACGAACAGCAGATCCGACAGTCGGTTGAGGTAGCGCAGGGCCGGCCCGCTGACCGGCTGGCCGGCCTCGGCCAGGCGCACGGCCTCCCGCTCGGCGCGGCGGCAGACGGTGCGCGCCAGGTGCAGCGCCGCGGCGGCCTCGGTTCCCCCCGGCAGGACGAAGGAGGCGAGCGGCGGCAGCTCGGCGTTGAGCGCGTCGATCTCGCCCTCCAGGCGCGCCACCTGGCTGTCCAGGATGCGCAGGCGCGCGCCCGGCGCCTCGTCCGGCGCGGCCGGCGTCGCCAGGTCCGCGCCCAGGTCGAACAGCTCGTTCTGCAGCCGCGCCAGCAGGGCGTCGAAGTCGCCGGCGCCCCGGGTGTGGACGCGGGCCAGGCCCAGGCAGGCGTTGGCCTCGTCCACCGCGCCATAGGCCTCGACCCGCGCGTCGGCCTTGCTGACCTGGGCGCCGCTGGCCAGGCGGGTGGCGCCTGCGTCTCCGGTGCGGGTGTAGATCCGGTTGAGCGTCACCATGCCTAGTGCCGCGAGCGCCACAGCATCGCGCCCACCAGGACCGCAATGGCCACGGCCTGCATGACCACGCGCAGGCGCATCAGTTTGTTGGAGTAGGACCGGCCGAATTCCCCCCCGCGGAATAAGGCGTAAATGCCGAAGGCAAGGACCACCGCCACCGCTATCAATGCGGCCGGGATCAGGTAGCTGAAGATGTCCATTTCACCATCTTAGGACACGACGTGCTTGCGAACCACCGACAACCGGGTTATGCGCGGCTTCGACGCTGTGTTGGTGAGCGCGTTCAACGAGCCTAATTCGTTGAAGCGGTCGAAATTCGGCCCCACTCAGGGTGCAGTCGGGAAAGCCCACGTCCCCCCGCAGCCCCAACCAACCTCTTGTTACGCGGAGAATCCGCCAAAAGTCGGCAGAATTTCGCCGGGTAACTTGATACTTGAACATGTTCATCGAACCGTGTCTGGACGCACGATTCGGGCCGAACAAACCAGAAAGGACGGCTCGGCCGTCGAAGCCCAAAATGATGCATTCCCAGATACAAGCCGCCGATGACAATGGAATGAAGGCGCCTACCCGCCGCGCCCTGGCCAAGCAACAGACCCGCGCCAAGGTGCTGGCCGCCGCCCGCCGCCTGTTCAGCGAACAAGGCTACGAGGGCGCTACGATTCGTGACATCGCCGCCGCCGCGGGCATGTCGACAGGCGCGGTGTTCGCCAACTTCACAGACAAGTCCGACCTGTTCCGCGAGATCATGCTGACCGACATGGCGGCCCTCGCCGAGGCCATGTCGGAAGCCGCCGCGCAGGGCAACGGCGTCGAGGACGCCCTGCTCAAGATCTTCGTCGCCGGCTACCGATTCTATCAGACCCAGCTCCCCCTTGCCCGCGCCGCCTTCAGCGTCGGCTGGTCCCCCGAAGACGGTCCGGCGCTGCGCAACGCCCCGCCGGTGAAGCTGCTCCTGGGCCTGATCACCACCCAGTTGGAGCGCGGCGAAGCCAACGGCGAACTGACCCAAGGCTCCGCCTCGGCGCTGCGCACCCAGATGCTGTTCGACTCCTACCTCGCCAACTACGACCAGGCGATCTTCCAGGGCTGGACCCTGGATGCGTTGCAGGAGCGGTCGCGCGAGCAGATCAGCATTCTCCTGGCGGGCTCGCGGAGGCGTTAGGCGATCGGCGCCGTCTGATTTGGGATGACCAACCTACCCGTTGCACCCCTGACCGACGACCGACGGGGCGGCGCCCCAACGCCGCCCCCCGCCGCCTGTCCGCCGACGGCGCGCCAGACGCAGAAGGAAGCCACCCGCGGCCGCGTGATCGCCGCCGCCCGAGAGCTGTTCGATACCCAGGGCTATGAAGGCACCACGATCCGCGAGATCGCCCGCCATGCGGGCGTTTCGGTGGGCAGTGTCTTCACGACCTTCGATTCCAAGGGCGAGATCCTCAGCCAGGTGATGCAGGACCGCCTGGACGGGCTCTACGCCGAGCTCGACCGGGTGATGCCGCATCTGCGAGGCGCCACGGTCGAGCGCTTAAGGACCATGTTCGCGATCCACTTCGCCTTCGAGTCGCAGCACACGCGCCTGTTCCTGGCCCACATCGCCGCCGCCTACGACTGGACCCTGCCGGCCAGCGCCAAGCCGATGGGCAAGACGCCTCACCTGCACGATGTCATCCGCGAATGCCTGGCCAAGGGCGTGGCGGAGGGCGACGTCGCCCCGGACGTCGAACTGCAGGAGACCGTCGACCTGCTGATGGCGGCCTATGTCTGGGTCTACCGCCTGACCGCCTGGCAAGGCGCCACCGCCGCCGAGATGACCGCGGTCATGGACCGCCAGATCGGCCTGATCGCCGCCGGCTTCACGCCGCGCTAGCGGCCTCCTCTCCCCCGAGCGTCAGCGAGAGGGGGAGAGGCCGGGAGAGGGCGCCTCCGCCCCTCATCTTCCATCACAGTGAGCCGAGGGTCCTCGACCTGCCGACCGCGATCCGTCCCGCGACCGCGCCACCCTCTCCCGGCCTCTCCCTCTCCGCTTCGCGGGGGAGAGGAGCGCCGCTCAATTGGCCCCCTCCAGCAGGCGCCGGGCGATCACCTGGGCCTGGATCTCGCCGGCGCCCTCGAAGATGTTGAGGATGCGCGCGTCGGCCAGCACCCGGCTCACCGGCTGCTCGACCGCGAATCCCGCGCCGCCATGGATCTGCACGGCGTTGTCGGCCGCCGCCCAGGCGATACGCGCGGCCACCAGCTTGGCCATGCCGGCCTCCAGGTCGCAGCGGCGGCCCTGATCCTTCGCCTCGGCCGCGAACCAGGCGAGGCGCCGTGCGCCCAGCAACTCGGCGGCCATCATGGCGAGCTTGTTGGCCACGCGGGGAAAGGCCGCCAGCGGTTCGCCGAACTGCCGCCGCTGCAGGGCGTAGTCGAGCGCCAGGTCCAGCGCGTTCTGGCCCACCCCGATCGCCCGCGCCGCGGTCTGGATGCGGGCGCTCTCGAAGGTCGCCATCAGTTGCGAGAAGCCCTGGCCCTCCTGCCCGCCCAGCAGGTCGGCGTGGGCGACCTCGAAGCCGTCGAAGGCGATCTCGTATTCCTTCATGCCGCGGTAGCCGATCACGGCGATCTCGCCGCCGCTCATGCCGGGGGCGGGAAACGGATCGTCGTCGCGCCCGCGCGGCTTGCCGGCCAGGAACATCGACAGGCCCCGGTGGTCGCTGGAGCCGGGATCGGTGCGGACCAGCAGGGTCATCAAGTCGGCGCGGGCGGCGTGGGTGATCCAGGTCTTGGCGCCGCTCACCCGCCAGACCTCGCCGTCGCGGACCGCGCGCGTGCGCAGGGAGCCCAGGTCGGAGCCGGCCTCCGGCTCGGTGAAGACGGCGGTGGGGATGAGGGTCCCCGCCACGATGCCCGGCAGGAAGCGGGCCTTCTGGTCCGCGGTCCCGTGCGCCAGGAGGAGTTCCGCGGCGATCTCCGAGCGGGTGCCGAGCGAGCCCGCCCCGATGAACCCGCGCGACAGGGCCTCGGTCACCACGCACATGGCCACCTTGCCGAGGCCCGAGCCGCCCCAGGCTTCCGGGGCGGTCAGGCCGAAGACCCCGAGCTCGCCCATCTCGGCGATCAACGGCAGGGGGATCAGCTCGTCCGCCAAGTGCCAGCCATGGGCGAAGGGGGCGATCTTCTCGGCGGTAAAGGCGGCGAACTGGTCCCGGACCGCCTCCAGGGTCTCCTCCAGGCCGCTCGCCTCCAGCGAAGGCCGGCCGCGGGCCTGGTCCAGCAGCTCGACGATGCGGGTCTTCACCGCCTGCGAGGCGCCGGGCTGGAGCCGGGCGATCAGCGGCGCCAGGCGGTGGGCCGAGACGCCCAGGTCGCCGGTCCGGAACATTTCGCCCTGGTTCATCGGCAGGCCGCCGGCGAGCTGGCTCAGATATTCGTGCGCCAGCAGTTGGGCGGGCAGGGCCTCGGGCTCGCCGAACCCCTCGCCGAGCGCGTGCGCCCAGTGGGCGGTCTGGCGCAGGGTCTCCGCATAGGCCGCCGCCCAGGCCAGGCCGTGGGTGGCGTGCTGCTCGGCGTCCAGCGCCGCCCGGTCCAGCCGTCCGCCGGGGCGTACGCGCTCGGCCACAGCGTCCTGCAGCTCGGCGGCCAGCACCTCGGCCTCGCGGCCGGCGCGGTCCAGCAACTCCAGGAGGTCGGGAAGGATCAGGCTCATCGGGGCTCCTTGGGCCGCCGACTATAAGCGATGCTTGCCACGCGTCGTCCCGCACGGCTTTGCTGCGCGCCACAAAAAGGAAGAGGTCACGCCCATGCTCGTCGTCCACCACCTCAACGACTCGCGCTCGCAGCGCATCCTGTGGCTGCTGGAGGAGCTCGGCGCGCCCTACGAGATCAAGCCCTACCAGCGCGACGCGGCCACCCGGCTGGCGCCTCCGGAGCTGAAGGCGGTGCACCCGCTGGGCAAGAGCCCGGTGATCACCGACGGTGACATCACGATCGCCGAGTCCGGCGCGATCGTGGACTACCTCGTGCGCAAGTATGGCAAGGGCGGCATGGGCGTGGCGCTCGGGACGCCGGAGGGCGAGAAATACAACGAGTGGCTCCACTACGCCGAGGGCTCGGCCATGCTGCCGCTGATGCTCAACATGTACGTCATGCGCCTGGGCGAGGCGGGGGCGCCGCTGCACCCGCGCATCCAGAGCGAGATGGCCAACCACCTCTCCTACGTCGAAGGCTCGCTGGAGGGCCGCGACTGGCTGATGGGCTCGGCCCTCACCGCCGCCGACATCCAGATGAGCTTCGTCGGCGAAGTGGCCCGCGCCTTCGGCCAGATGGCGACCTATCCGAACATCAAGGCCTGGTTGGAACGCTTCCAGGCGAGGCCGGCGTATCGTGCAGCGCTGGAAAAGGGCGGGGCGTACAACCTGGGGCCGGCCAAATAGGTGGCGCCGCTCCTTTCCTTGACCCGCTCCGCTACTCGAAGGGCGGGAACTCGTCTTCGCCCAGCAGGCCGTCGAGGAAGTCGAAGACCGCGGCCTTGGTCAGCGCGTGGGGGATGGCCGAGAAATGGTCGCAGCCGGGGATGGTGACGCCGTGGCCGTGCGGGAAGACCCGCGCCAGGGCTTCCGGATCGCCCGCGCCCTCGTCGCCCGCGCCCGCCACCACCAGCGTCGGGACGGGCATGTCCCGCAGCGCATCGCGGTTGAACGGCATGTTCTTCACGCGGGTGACGGCGGCCAGGGCCTTGCGGTCCTCGCCCTGCTCGTCGGCGAATTGGCGGAACGAGCGCAGCATCGGCTGCGTGATGGCGGATGAGTCCTCGGCCAGCATGGCGTCGGCCATGGGCTCGCCCGCCACGTCCGGGGCCTTTTCCAACAGCTTGCCGCCGACCCCGCCCAGGATCAGGTGCGACAGGCGGCTGGGCTGGGCGATGGCCAGTTCGAGGGCGGTGCGCGTGCCCATGGAGTAGCCGAACATGTCGGCCCGCTCGACATCCAGCTCGTCCATCAGGTTGAGCACGTCGGCGGCCAGCCGTTCCCGCTCGTAGGCCTGCGGCTCGTAGAGCTTGGCGCTCTCCCCGTGCCCGCGCTGGTCCAGCGCGATCACCCGTGTGCGGCGCCGCTCGAAGGCCGCGTACCAGCCGGTGCGCTTCCAGCCCTCGACGCGGTTGGAGGCGAAACCGTGGATCAGGACGATGGTGCGGTCCGCGCCGCCCGCCGGGGTGATGTCGTCATAGGCGATCTGGACGCCGTCGGAGAGGAAGCTGGCCATGGGGCGCGAGCCTAGGCGCCCGCGCGTCCCGCCTCAAGGTGCTTCGCCAGTCCACTCCCAGTGCCAGGGCTCGAACGGATAGGGGACGAAGCCGAAGCGGTCGGCGTTGTCGACCAGCCAGCGGTAGGCCGGGGTGCGGCTCATGAAGGCGCGGTTGGCGTCGGCGCTGGAGTCCGGCGGAAGGCCCGGCGCCTGGCCTACATAGACGTCCATGGCGAGGCCCGTGCGGTGGGCCGAGCAGGTCGCCCGCTGCAGGCCGTTGCAATTGCGCTCCCGCGCGCAGCGGGCCGCGTCGGCGGCCGGATCGCGGAAGCCGGAGAAAAGCGTCAGGTTGCGGGGATCGGCGGCGATCCGCGGATCTTCCCGCCGGGCCGCGGCGGCCATCCGGCGGTAGGCGGCGAGCGCGCCCGGCCGCAGTTGCACGAGCTTGCCGCCATAGCCCTCCGCGGCGGTCGCCCAGGCGAGCGCCGAGGCCGGCGGCGGCGCGGGGCAGAGCCGCTGGGCGCTCAGCCGCACGAAGGGCCGGCGCAGCGCCATGATCCCCTTCAGCCGGGCGAAGACCGCCGGGTTCATCACCCCATCGGCGGGCAGTTGCTGGCGTCCGGCCCAGGCCGCCAGGGCGGCGGCGAAGCCGGCGGTGTCCGGGCCGCAGGCGGTATGGATCTCGCGCCCGATGAGCGGCGCATAGGTCGCCCAGCCGGTCTCCGGCCGTCCGAACGGCGTCCAGGCGAGGGTCGCCAGAGAACCCGCATTGGCGCGGGCCGCGCCCGGCAACCCCGCCTCGCAGGCCGCGCGTGTAGGCGGCGGCGGGGCGGGCGGCGGCGGCGCGGGTGGCGCGAGGGCGGTCGGGGCTGTTGGCGGGCCAACGGCCGGCGGCTTCGGAACGGGCGCGCAACTGGTCACCCGCAGCACCACGAGGCCCAGCACCAGCACCGCCAGCGCCAGGCCGCCCAGGAACCGCAACAGATCTGAAGGCTTGACTCTCACGCGCCTGACAACGCGCGGCGCGACGCGAGGTCCCAGATGAAATCCCTTAAGGCCGCGCTTTGCGCGAGCCTCCCCCTATTGGTCCTGGCCGCGGCCTGCTCCGATCCCAAGACCAGCGCCCAAAGCCCGGCCCCGCCCGCGGCCCAGGCCTCCGCCGGGACGCCGATGGCCACGACCACCATCGCCCAGGCGCTGGGCCCGGGACCTGTCGAGGTGGCGGCCGCGCCCGACGTCCAGGCACCGCTCCTGGACATCCCGCCGATCACCGCCTCCGCGGCCCCCGCCGCGCAGCCGATCGAGACCGCCGACTGGCATGCGGCCTCGACCACGCCGGAAGCCCGGCGCAACGCCTTGATCCGGGCCGAGGTGATGCTCTCCCGGGCGCACTTCTCGCCGGGCGTCATCGACGGCCAGGATGGCGGCAACCTGCAGAACGCTATCGCCGCCTTCGAGACCGCCAACCAGCTTCCGGTGGACGGCAAGATGAGCGGCCAGGTCTGGGCGGCGCTGGCCAGGGACAACCAGTCCCCGCTCACCGACTACGTCATCACCGCCGACGACGTGAAGGGCCCGTTCCTGCCGACGGTCCCCAAGGACATGGCCGAAATGGCGAAGCTTCCGGCGCTCGGCTACACCGGCCCGGTCCAGGAGCTGGCCGAGCGGTTCCATATGGACGAAGGGCTGCTGAAGGCCCTGAACCCCGGCGCCGACTTCGGCGCGGCGGGGACCAGGGTCGTGGTCGCGGCCGTCGGGCCCGAGAAGCTGGCCATGCCGGTGGCGCGCATCGAGGTCGACAAGACCCGCCGCCAGGTGCGCGCCTATGGCGCCGCAGACCTGCTGCTGGCGGTCTATCCGGCCACGGTGGGCTCGACGGAGCGGCCGGCGCCGGACGGCGAATGGGCGGTGCGCGCCGTCGCGCCCAACCCCACCTACACCTTCGATCCCTCCCGCCTGACCTTCGGCAAGGCCTCGGAGGGCAAGCTGACCATCAAGGCCGGCCCGAACAACCCGGTGGGATCGACCTGGATCGACCTCACCAAGGACACCTACGGCATCCATGGCACGCCCGACCCGCGCCTGGTGGGCAAGACCGCCAGCCACGGCTGCGTGCGCCTGACCAACTGGGACGCGCGCCAGCTCGGCCTGGCAGTGAGGAAGGGGACCAAGGTGGACTTCGTCGGCGCCGAAAACGCCAAGCCGCCCAAGGTCGCCGACTAGCTCGCTGCCAGTAACAGGCGCCCTCCTCTCCCTCTCGCTCCGCGGGGGAGAGGATGGCTCAGCTAGCTTCGCCAGCGCAGGGTGACGGGCTCGACGGGGTTGGCGAAGGCGCGGCCCTCGCGGCGGCTGGCGGCCCATTCGCGCTTGAGCTGCTGGTACCACTTGGCCTGGCGGTCGGCGTCGTCGATCCACAGCAGCGCGGGATCGTACTTCAGGCCCTCGTTCTGCAGGTTCACCATGTCGCCGTCCTGGCGCAGGAAGGCGCGGGCTCCCGCCTTGATGAACGGCCTGAAGAGCAGGAAGGCCGGATGGTCGGACCAGACGATCTGGGTGATCCGGGTCGCCGCCTCGTTCAGCGGGGTCAGGCAGGTCAGCGACAGGACCTGCCGCTTGCCGACCGTCACATGCTCCCAGCGCATCCCCGGAATTCGGAAGGTGATCTCGGTCAGCGGCTCGCCGCCCAGGATGGCGTAGGCGCGGCTGTTCTTCGAGGGCTCGTGGCGGACCATGGCGAAACCCTGCTCGCGGGGTTCGAAGCGCTTGGCCTTCTCGTGCTGGCTGGCCTTGGAGCGCCACCACCACTGCTGGTGGACATAGGGCCCGTGCGCCGGGTCCATCAGCCCCACCACCGCGTGGTCGATATGGGCGGCGAACTCCATGCGGTCGACCAGCTTCGGCCCGCCGCCGACCACGCCGGGGAACACCGGCGGCGGCTCGGAGGGCTCGGCCTGGCTGCGCGGGTCGGAGGCCACCCAGACGAAGACCAGGCCCTGGCTCTCGGCGACCGGATAGCGCCGCACGCGGATCCGGCTCACGTCCATCGCCTGGTCGGCGACCAGCGAGGGGATCGCCGCGCAGCCCCCGTCCGCCCCGAACCGCCAGCCGTGGTAGGGGCACTCGACCGTCTCGGCGCCCGAGGCCTCGCGGTGGAAACGGCCGGCCGACAGCGGGGCTGCGCGGTGCGGGCAGATGTCGCGAAGGGCGAAGACCTCGCCCCTCTTCGAGCGGCCGAGCAGCACCGGCTCGCCCAACAATTCGTAGCGGGCCATCCTGCCGCGCTTCAGGTCGCCGGAGAGCGCGGCCACGTACCAGATGTCGGTCAGGAAGCCCTGGCCGAACTTCGCCTCGGTGCGTGCGGTCTTGGCGCCATCGTCGGCCATGGCTGCGGTTCTAGGCTGGGTCGGGGCGTCGCGCTACATCCTGACGAGCTGGAAGATCGGGGTTCAGAGCCGCAGGAACACCGCGGCCCAGGCCGACAGCCCGATCGAGCCGCCGCGCAATTCCGCATCGCCCGCGCGCACGGGCAGCAGGGCCGCGCCCGCCAACTCCGGCGCATCCACGAACTGCGGCTCGGCGCCCATGTTGAAGAGGCAGGCGACGGCTTCGTCGCCGTCGCGACGGACGAAGCCCAGGACCGGGTCGGGCAGGTCGAGGAAGCTCAAGCTCCCCTCGGTCATCGCCGCCGAATGCTTGCGGAAGTCGATCATGGCGCGGGAGAAGGCCAGCGCCGACTCCGGGTCGGCCTCCTGGGCCTGGACGGTCAGGCCCGCATGCTCCGCCGCCGCCGGCAGCCAGGGTGTCCCCTCGGTGAAGCCGAGCGCGTGGCCGGGCGCCCAGGGCATCGGCGTGCGGCAGCCGTCGCGGCCGCCGGTGTAGGGCCAGTAGAGGTCGCCCACCGGATCGCGAAGCTGGTCGCGGGCGAGGCTGGCCTGCGGCAGGCCCAGTTCCTCGCCCTGGTAGATGAGCGTCGTGCCCTTCAGGCTGAGCAGCAGGGCGAACAGCAGCTTGGCCAGGTCGGGGCGCCGTTCTCGTGACTGGGCGTCCTCGCCGCCGAAGCGGCTGACCGTGCGCGGCACGTCGTGGTTGGCGAAGCTGATCGTAGGCCAGTGGGCCGGATGGGCGGCCAGGGTGGCATAGTGGTCCTTCACGAACTGCGGCGTCAGCTTGCGGGCCAGCAGCAGGACGAAGGTGTAGGCCGAGTGCAGGCCCTCGTCGGGCGACAGATAGGCGCCGCAGCGTTCCTCCTCTTCCGAGAACTCGCCGAACACGAACCTGTCCCCCTGCGCCTCCACCCGGCGGCGGATGACCTCCAGGGTTTCGACGTTCTCCGGCAGGTTGGAATCGTAGAGGTGCCGCTGCAGGTTGCCGGCGTGGGACCAGTCGTACCGGGTGCGCTCGGCCATCGGCACAGGCGGGTTCGGGGTCAGGTTCGCGTCGTGCAGGAAGGTGCCGGCGACGTCGAG
>Ga0210400_10000231_pt1 | contig 69046 bp, 56 predicted proteins | sample IncBWH26MmetaG_FD_155456 | JGI IMG/M metagenome (GOLD analysis project Ga0210400, IMG submission 155456) | Forest soil microbial communities from Barre Woods Harvard Forest LTER site, Petersham, Massachusetts, United States - Inc-BW-H-26-M | ecosystem: Environmental > Terrestrial > Soil >...
CTAGGCCGCACCCGGGCTTCGCCACCATATTCAAGATAGTCGAGTAATTTCTTGAATTTCAGAAGCCCGCTGGAAGCAAAGGTAGATTGCTGGAACCCCGCGCCGTCGCGCCTGCTAGGCTGCGACCGGACGGCCAGTTCTTCGATAACGCCACAGGATCAGGGCCAGGCCGGAACCGATCAGCACCATGGTCGAGGGCTCAGGAACCGCTGGCGGCTTGTGGTGTTTGCGGCATTGCCCGTCAACCTTTTGCTCGCCGGCGCGACAAGACCCGGAAGGAATCGGAACACCCACGGGCACGTACGGGAAGAAGAATGCACCGGCGAAAAGCTTGGGCGCAATAGGTTCGCCGCCCGGCAAATCGGGTGGCGCGAGCACGGGCCGCATCGACAACGACGGCATGGGTTCGATCTCGGCTACAGCCCGATCCAGAATATCTGCGTCAGGCTCTTCATTAGAAACTTCGGGCTTGGCCGTCTCGGAAATCTGATTGCCGCAACGCGCACGCGCTGTGATTTTGCCGTCGGTCAGCAGTAGTTCCCCGAGGTGCAGACGAATTCTTCGACGGGTCCAAAAGATGCTGTCACGAATGCGATAAGACAGATAAACCTGGCGAGCCTCGGTGGCGCGCACCAGCCGAGCGTTGCTGAAATTGAAGCGGGCGAAATGCCGGCGAACCACATAGTCGCGCAACGCCGCGTAGCGCAGATCGTCGGGATCTTTCACGCCTCCGGGCACCACCGAATAAGGATAAGCGGCGGGAATTCGCGCGCGAACTTTCGCGGGCCTGGCGGACCAAGCCGCCATGAAGGCGATATCTTTGCGGACGTTCCCACGGGTCCAAAAGGAGCCGGGCAAAACCTGGGAAGCATGTAACGTTGGCAAGGAGAAATAGTGCGCAGCGTTCTGCCAACATGCGCCTGCGATCACCGTTCCAACGACCAGAGCGGCCAGGGTTCGCTGCATGCGCAGACGACGCCGATACCAACTCCGCCTTCGCCGGGCGGTCTTTCCAATCGCCGCGGCGTTCAAAACAGGGTCGTTCAAAACAGCACTCCTACCTGGCGGTGGGCCAGGCGCGGCAGAAGGGGAGAGCCAAGTGATCTAGAGCATTCCTCCATCCAAAACCGCGCCTCGGAACCGGTTCGGATACAGGAACTTAGCGTGCATAACACCTCATCTTAACAGAGTTGTGCAAGGAATTACCCCCAAAATGATACTTCCAATGACGGCGCTTCCCAATCGGGGAAATACCCTAGAAAGCTTGTGGCGCCAGCCTTTCCGCCCTTTACGTCAGCAAATTGCAGATTCCTCGGCTTTGCTCGGGAAGACAATTCGGATCGTTACGACATAGATCCGATACAAAAAAATAAGAGCATCCCCGAGAGCACCTAACGCCGCTACTGAGAAGATTGGTGGAGCTAGTCGGGATCGAACCGACGACCTCATCGTTGCGAACGATGCGCTCTCCCAGCTGAGCTATAGCCCCATACTAAGGCGGGTTTGTTTTTTTGATTTTACCAGTCGTCGCTCGATTTCGCCTATGCTCGGCCATTGTAGCCTATGCTCGTAACTGTATAAGTTGTCCGCCGATGCAAGGATGAATCACTCCACGCCTTAGATCATCTAAGCATTGGACGATCAAAAAGTGGGCGCTCGAAGGCGTTGAGCGAAGAGCGGCTGAAATCGGGGGCTATAATTTAGTTGTGAGTTCTCTAAAGGTAAAACAAGTGGCATCCGCGGACTTCCCTACGCGCTGGGGGCATTTTCTAATTCATGGGTTTGCGACCAGGGCGTTTGCATCCGGCAACGGCTCTAAGACCGAAGAAGCCGTGGCGTTGGTGATGGGCGAGGTGCACTCGGGGTCGCCGCTGGTGCGCATTCACTCGCAGTGTCTGACCGGCGACGTATTTGGCTCGCTCCGTTGCGACTGCCGCCAGCAACTTGAAATGGCGCTCTCGATGATCGCCGAAGTGGGATCGGGCGTCCTTATCTATGAGCAGCAGGAGGGCCGCGGCATTGGGCTGATGGCGAAGCTTCAAGCTTACGCGCTTCAGGACAGCGGACTCGACACAGTGGAAGCCAATGAACGCCTCGGTTTCAGAGCCGACCACCGCGAGTTCCTCATGCCGGTCGAGATCCTGAAAGCGTTGGACATTCGGCGGGTGCGCCTGCTTTCGAATAATCCTGACAAAGTCGCCGCGCTCGAACGCGCGGGTATTCAGGTGACGGAGCGCGTGCCCTGCGAAGTCGCGCCCACCGAACATACAGTGGAGTACTTGAAGACGAAGCAGGAAAAGCTGGGACATTTGTTCAGCGACCGGCGGCGGCAGCATTAAGGATCGATGCCCGGCCCTGAAGGGGCATCGGATTTCAAGGAATTTTCGGCACTGCTAGAGCGATGCCTTGATACGAAACCATTTGCATCTTTTCAGCCCCTGAGCAACCGGCTTAGTCCATCCCGATTCTTCACCGGCAGCCCGCGCAACGCGGCTCGCGCCAGCGCCACATAAACCGCTCGCGGTCCAGGATGCTTCTTCAGTGCGGTCAGATGTGTCGCGATCGTCTCCGCGTCTCCACGAACCAGCGGCCCACTGAAAGACGGCGCTGGACCGAGGCGCGAGTAGTTTGCCAAAGTCTGCCTGATGATGGGGAGGCTCTTGCGGCGCGCATCCTGCCGCGTGAAGCCGGCGGCACGAGCCGCTTCTTCGAGCGTCACCAGGAACCCCAGCAGCAGCGGCGAAGTCAGAGTGGCCCACGCGTGGTACGCCGCTTTGCGCGACGCAGGTAATGTAAAACTCTCGCCTCCCAACTTGCGGACGATCTGCCGCGCAACTCGCATCGCCGCGGCATCCCCTTCCATAGCGAAAGGCACACCCGCTAAAGTAGGATGCGTTCCCGGTACGAACGTCATCAGCGGGTGGATTGACGCGACCGCGATGCCTGCTTTATTAAGAGGCTCGAGTTCGCGGCTAAGTAAGGCTCCGCTGGAGTGGAAGGCAAAATGAACTCTATTCGGAACTCTATTCTTTTTGCGAGCAGCCGCGCGACCAGCCAGATGAACCGCCAGCGCTAAAGCCGTGCCACGAATCTCGCGGTCCGGAACGCAGAACCACAATAACGCGGCGTCCAGCGCGGCGGAGTGTGCGGTGACTGTCCGAGCACCGACCTTCGCGGCGAGAGCGCGCGCGTGACTTCGTGACCGGTGCGTATCGCGCGCGATGATCTCGGCAATAGTGAAACCGGCATCGTTCAGCGCCACGGCCAGAAAAGTTGCCAGGCTCCCGGCTCCGACGATGGCAACGGTGGGCTTTCTCGTCATGATTGCTCTTGTTATCGATCTTCCGCTAATCGGTTTTCGGCTCAACCGCGCAGCATACCTTATATTGTTGTCATGGCGAAATTGGCAGGCACGAAGTCAATAGGAACGAAGTCAGCACAAGCCCGCGTTCTGTCTTCCCGCATCAGTTACCAGGGTCCGGTGTTCAGTGTCACGACCGACGAGGTGGAAGAGCCCGGGGGTGTGCGAGCGCGCCGCGACGTTATACGACATTCTGGTTCCATTGTTGTGCTGGCGGTTGACGATCCGGCGAAAGCGGCACGCCAAGCGGATCCGCGGGTCCTGCTCGAACGCCAGTATCGCCACGCCGCGCAGTCGATGATGTGGGAGCTTCCAGCTGGACGCATTGACGATGGCGAAACGGCGCTTACCGCCGCCAAGCGCGAGTTACTTGAGGAAACCGGCTATACCGCTCAGCACTGGAAGAGAATCTTGCATTTCTACGTAAGCCCCGGTTTCCTCGACGAAACCATGACCATCTACCTGGCTCGCGGCCTGCGGGCCGGCAAAGCCCAGCCCGAGCCGGACGAGAAGATTACAGCCACATTTTTCACTTTATCGGAGGCGAAGAGGATGGCGATCAACGGGCGCATTCGCGATGCCAAGACTATCTGCGGCATCCTGTGGCTGGCCGAGATGCCGCGACCAGCGCGCTAGGATCCGGCATCGCTTAAGCTGCGCCCTGACACGAACCCAAGTTCCCTGATGCAGGCCCAGTTCTTCGACAGCCTGAGAAGGCCGCCTCGATAACCATCTCGATACTCCAACCCCCCAGCCTACGGACGCCGGCTATGTATTGCACAGTCTTGACAGTCCCCCCCGTCAGCAGCACAATGCCTACACATTTTTTGCGGTCCCTGGAATCGCGCCTTTTGGGGGGGAATCCGCAAAAAAAGAGGGGGGGGAACGCACGTGGAACGTCTGAAAGGCACCGTCAAGTGGTTCAACAATGCCAAAGGATACGGCTTCCTCGGCCGGGACGATGGACCGGATGTATTTATTCACTACAGCTCAATCACCACCGAGGGCTACAAGAGCCTGCAGGAGGGCGACAAGGTGGAGTTTGAGATTGTGCAGGGACAGAAAGGGCCGCAAGCGGCGAATGTAACGAAAGTCCCCTGAGCGGAGACCGCTTTTGCAGGGCGGTTCCCCGGACCAGGCTGTGTGCGCTCAGACGCCCGCGCCGATGCCGCGGCTGCGTGATCATTAAGTGCTGTGGCTCCAAGCTGCTGGTGAAGAGCCGGGCGGAGACGGCCGGCTCTCCCCCGTATAAAATGACCATGCGGCCGCGGTATTAGTTGTGTCGTCGGACACTGTCAGCTACCTGCAGCGCCGCTTTCCTCAGCGTTACAATCGTTCTCTCAGATTTACAACTCTGAATGGACAACAAAGCCATTGCCGGACTTCTGTACGAGACTGCCGATCTGCTGGAGATCGACGGGCAGGACTCATTTCGCGTGCGTTCCTATCGCAACGCCGCGGAGGCCATTGAAGCGCTGCCGCAACAGGTAGCCGACCTGATTCAGGAACCGAAAAAGCTTCTCGCGGTGCCGGGCATTGGCAAAGGCATGCTGGCCAATCTGCAAATGCTTTTCAAAGATGGCCGCGTCGAAGTGCACGCTGAGCTCCTGAAAAAATATCGCCCCTCGATGCTTGAACTGCTCAAGATTCAGGGTCTGGGACCGAAGACGATTGCCTTGATCTGGAGCGCCCATCAAGTCAGCGACCTCGAGGGAGTGGAGAAGTTGGCGCGCGAGGGTAAGATCCGCGAACTGCCGCGTATGGGCGAAAAGCACGAGCAGAAGCTGCTCAAGGCGATCGAAGACTATCGCCGTATTGCCGGGCGATTCCTGCTCGATACCGCGGAACAGCTGGCCGAAAAACTTGTGCAACATTTATTGGCAACACACGGCATCGAAAAAGTTACGCCCGCCGGATCGCTGCGCCGGGGACGCGAAACCGTCGGCGATCTTGACATCTTGGTGACCGGCAAGGGCTGCATCGAGGCGGAATCTCGTCAGACGCTTATCGAACATCTGCTCCGTTTCCCCGGCCTGATGGACGTCATCGCACAAGGCGAGAACAAAGTCAGCTTCCGGCACCGCAACGGCATGCAGGTGGATGTGCGCCTGTTGTCTCCCGAGTCCTTCGGGGCGGCCATGCAATATTTCACTGGGTCCAAGGCGCACAACGTGGCCTTGCGCCAGCGCGCGCTCAAGATGGGCTTCACGCTCAACGAATATAGCCTCGCGACCGTCGAAGACGGGAAGCCGGTCGCCGGCAAGACAGAAGAAGAAATTTACTCCAAGCTGAAGCTTGACTTCATCCCTCCCGAACTGAGGGAGAACCTGGGAGAAATCGAAGCTGCCGCTGCACACACGTTGCCCGCGCTGCTCGAGCAGGCCGACATCCGTGGCGACGTACATATGCACACTCTCGAAACTGACGGCCGCAACACTATCGAAGAGATGGCAGAAGCAGCGCGGGAACGCGGCTATGAATACATGGCCATCACCGATCACTCGAAAAATCTCGCCTTCGCCAACGGACTTACCGACGAACGCGCGCTCGCGCATATCGAAAGAATCCGGGCGGTCGAAAAAAAGATGAAAGGAATCCGGATTTTCGCGGGAATCGAAGTCGACATTCTGGGTGATGGCTCGCTCGATCTCTCCGACTCGGTTCTCGAACAGATGGACATCGTTATCGCCAGCGTGCACTCGCTGTTCAGCCAGGATCGCGCCACCATGACGGATCGTCTGCTGAAGGCCATCGCCAATCCCAATACTTCGCTGATAGGACACCCCACCGGACGGCAGTTGCTGCGTCGCGATGCTTACCAATTTGATTTTGACGCGGTGCTCAAGGCAGCGGCCAAACACAGAGTGGCGATGGAACTGAACTCCTACCCCGAGCGTCTGGACCTCAGCGACGTTCATCTGCGCATGGCCAAACAGCATGGCGTGAAAATTGTCATCAACACCGATTCCCATCACACTTCGCACCTGGAGAAACTCCACTACGGAATCAGCCAGGCGCGGCGCGCCTGGCTGACGAAAGACGACGTACTGAACACCCTGCCGTCGCAAAAATTTGCCCAGGCGATGAAGCGTAGCTGGTAGCGCCCGGCCTGGCAGGGGCACTTTCATTTCCATGCTTGGGCGCACAAGGTTGCAAACTGCTTCACACCCTCTCAGCGGACTGAAACATTTTGAGGTAAAATGGTAATCGGCTATTGTTCTTAATGGTTTACAAGTGGGCCGTCGGTTGTGCTTTCGGAAGGTGAATTGCTCCTTCCCAATGTTCCGTTGCTTATACGGTTGGATTTCACACACGGCGCCCCGATATTTGGACTTGTGGCTCCGCCAATGTTCAGGCGGTTACGTGCAGCCCCAGCAAGTAGCTTGATGAGCCATGGCAGACAGGGCGAGCTTTAAATAGAGACCCCCCAATTGATTTCATTCACCATAAATTTTGGTTAGAACATCCGGGAGGATTACTGCTTTGAACGCAACGACGAGTCACCTTATCGCCCCACACGGGGGAGAACTTATACAGCTACAAGTGCCGGCCGCTCGCGCCGCGGAGTTAAAAGCGCAATCCAAGGATTGGCCGTCCTGGGACCTGACCGCCCGTCAGCTTTGCGATCTGGAACTGCTGATGAGTGGCGGCTTCTCACCGCTACGTGGATTCATGAACCGCGCCGATTACGAAGGCGTCTGCAAAGACATGCGGCTGGCAAACGGCACTCTGTGGCCCATGCCGATTACGCTCGATGTTACCGAAGACTTCGCCAAGAAACTAACGCCGGGCAGCAGCAAAATCGCCCTGCGCGATCCCGAAGGCGTGATGCTCGCCGTGCTTAGCGTTGAAGACGTCTGGCAGCCTGACCGCAAGGCCGAAGCTCAGTCCGTTTTTGGTTCGACCAGCGCCGCGCACCCCGGCGCCGACTACGCTATCAACAAATCGAATCCCTGGTACGTCGGCGGAAAGATTGAAGAGATCCAACCTCCTGCGCACTACGATTTCCGCTCGCTGCGCCTGACCCCCGCCGACCTGCGCGCCCAATTCGGCCGCATGGGCTGGACGAAGGTTGTGGCCTTCCAGACCCGCAATCCCATGCATCGCGCCCACGTCGAACTGACCATGCGCGCCGCCAAGCAAGTCGAAGCGAATCTACTCATTCATCCCTCGGTCGGGATGACCAAGCCGGGCGACGTGGATTATTTCGTCCGCACCCGTTGTTACCAGTTGCTGCTCTCGAAGTATCCGCATGGCACGGTCGAGCTCGCCATGCTGCCGCTCGCCATGCGCATGGGGGGACCGCGCGAAGCCGTGTGGCACGGCCTGATAAGAAAAAATCACGGCTGCACCCACTTCATCGTCGGTCGGGATCATGCCGGTCCAGGCAAAGATACCGACGGCAAGAACTTCTACGGTCCCTACGACGCCCAGGAACTGTTCAAGAAGCACGAGAAGGAAATGGGCGTAACCATGGTTCCCTTCCAGATGATGGTGTACCTGCAGAATGAAGACCGTTACGTCCCCGCGGATGAAGTGCCGCAGGGGGCGAAGGTCCTCGACGTCTCGGGGACGGAATTGCGCCAGCGCCTCAACGAAGGCCGCGACATCCCGGCGTGGTTCACCTATCCCGAAGTCGTGCAGGAATTGCGCCGCAGCTATCCGCCACGGCACAAACAGGGCGTTACCATTTTCTTCACCGGGCTTTCGGGATCCGGCAAATCCACCATCGCCAATGCGCTGATCACCAAGTTCCTGGAGATGGGCGGACGTCCCGTCACTTTGCTCGACGGCGATCTGGTACGCAAGAACCTGTCAAGCGAACTTGGATTTTCCAAGGAGCATCGTGACATCAACATCCGCCGCATAGGTTACGTTGCTTCCGAGATCACCAAGAACGGCGGCATCGCGGTGTGCGCTCCAATCGCTCCTTACGAGGCGACTCGCAAAGCGGTTCGGCAGATGATTGAGCCGTTCGGCGGATTCATTCTGGTTCACGCCGCTACTACCATCGAAGTGTGTGAACAGCGCGACCGCAAGGGCCTGTACGCCAAGGCTCGCGCCGGCATCGTTAAGGAATTCACCGGCATCTCGGATCCGTACGAGGCGCCGACTGATGCCGAAGTCGTGATTGATACCGCTAAGCTGAGCCCCGAGGAAGCGGCGCAGACCATCATTCTGCACCTCGAACGCGAGGGCTTTGTCGGCGCCAACGGCAACGGCTAGAAGAACAGTTCTCGGTTCTCAGTTCCTTAACTTGGTTTGCTTTACTGAGAACCGAGAACTGGGAACTGAGAACTAACCAAGAGACGGCATGGAATTCTTGCTGCTAAAAGTGCTGATCGGCTTCATAGTTGGAACGCTGATCGGCTTGACGGGTTTGGGTGGCGGCGTACTGCTGCTGCCCATGCTTATCTTCGGCCTGCGCATTCCCGCTATCATTGCCGTTGGCACCGATGCGCTCTTCAATTTTTTCACCAAAATTCCCGCCAGCATCATGCACTTCCGCAAAGGAACGGTGCGGAAAAAAGTCGTTCTGGCGATGGCGGTTGGCAGCATTCCTGGCTCTTACCTCGGCGTGACGCTTCTGGTGCACCTTCGGCACGTCTATGGCAATCACGTGAACGACTTCATTAAGTCCGCCGTGGGGCTGCTGCTGGTGTTGATTCCCACGCTGCTTCTGTTCCAGGGACGCATTGAAGAACATCTCGCCAAGCGCGAGCCCACCATGAAATCGTTCGCCTTCATGAGTGTCATCGGACTGGCCGGGGGATTTCTGGTCGGCATCACTTCCGTCGGGTCGGGCAGCATCATCATGATGTTGCTGCTTTTGTTTTATTCGTTCGCTCCCAAGATCATGGTCGGCACCGACATTGCCCATGCGGTGATTCTGACCGGCGTCACCAGCCTGCTGCACTTCCGCGCGGGGAACGTCGATGGGCATCTGGTAGGTGCCCTGCTGATCGGCTCAATCCCCGGCGGAATGCTCGGCTCGCATCTCAGCACGCGAGTTCCCGTACTCTGGCTGCGGAGAATCCTGTGCACGGTCTTGCTGATGACGGGAGCAAGAATGTTGTGGGCATAGGCCTCGCGTAGAGACGGGGCTTGTCCCATCTCACTCCGCGCAGATTGCGGCCGCGCGGGCGGGCCACGCGGCAAGCCGCGTCTCTACCGGAAAGCTAAGAACGGAGAATTAATGCCATCGTCTTCCAATTCGCTGGAAACTCTGGAACGCATTCACGCCGCCCTTGAAGCGGCTCGGGCCGTGCTTAACCGCTTCACTCCGGGCGCCATTGAAGCCGAATATAAAGTTGGACACGATCCGGTCACCGAGGCCGACCGAGCCGTCGACGACATTCTGCGCAAAACCCTTCTCCGCCCGGGCGAAGGCTGGCTTTCGGAAGAAACTGTCGACGACTTCACTCGCCTCGACAAACAGCGCGTCTGGGTCGTCGATCCGCTCGATGGCACTCGCGAGTTCGTGCAAGGTATTCCCGAGTTCTGCGTTTCGATCGCCATGGTTGAGGATGGAATCCCGGTCGCTGGCGGAATCTGCAATCCGGCGACCAACGAACTCATTCTCGGCTCACGCGAAACTGGAGTGACCTACAATGGCAAGCCCTCAGAACCGAGCCAGCGCAAGGATCTTCACGGCGCGCTCGTGCTCGCCAGCCGCAGCGAAGTGAAGCGCGGCGAGTGGAAGCAGTTCGAGTCCGCGGAGTTTAACATTCGTCCCATGGGATCGGTCGCCTACAAACTCGGACTGGTCGCCGCTGGTCGCGCCGATCTTACCTTCACCCTGGTTCCGAAAAATGAGTGGGACGTCGCCGCCGGGGCAGCGCTGGTCGAAAGCGCCGGAGGGTGGGTGCTGAAGCTCGATAATTCTCCGCTGCGCTGCAACCAGAAAAATCCGCTGATCTCAGGCTTGCTGGCGGGGAGCCCGTTTTTACGCGATCCGCTGCTCTTCCTGCTCGACCAGCACGCGCAAACGATCGACAGCGACAAGCGCGCCCAACCGTAGAGACGCGGCTTGCCAAGTCTCAGGCCAAGGGAATTTCGTGGCCCCGAGGGAGACGAGGCAAACGCGGTCTCTACAGGCGAAGAAGCATCATGTCCTCATCGCGCATCGTGTTCCTGATGTACCACGAGCTGGAAATCGCTGGCCGCAGTCTTTGCCAGTCCGAGCCCGGCTACGTGCGCTACATTCTGCCGCTCGAAATTTTCCGCCGCCAGATGGCATGGATCAAAGAGTCAGGCTGGCGCGGCCTGAACGTCGGTGAAGCCATTCGATATCCTGCCGAACCGAGCGTTTGTATCACATTCGACGATGGCTGCGAGACCGATCTTCTTGCCGCCGCGCCCGTGCTCCGCGAGTTCGGCGTCAATGCAACCTTCTACCTCACCGCTGCATTCCTAGGCACGCCCGGGTACCTTAATACCGACCAAGTGCGCGAGCTCGACGCGCAAGGTTTTCAGATCGGCTGCCATTCAATGACGCATCCTTATCTCTCTGATCTTCCGGAGCCGGAACTGAAGCGCGAAGTTGTCGATGCAAAGTTACAAATCGAAGCCATCGTCGGACACCCCATCGAACATTTCTCCTGTCCGGGAGGACGGTACGATCAGCGCACGCTGCAGATGGCACGACATGCCGGATTCGCGACCGTTGCTAACAGCCAGTTTCGGGCGAATACGTCCCGCACCAGCCCTTACGAACTCGGCCGCGTAGCCATGCTGCGAGATCTCACCATCGAGGAGTTTGGCGCCACCTGCCACGGCCGGGGGTTGTGGCAGAAACGCCTACAGCATCAGGCCCGCCGGAGCGCGCAGCTCCTGCTCGGAAACCACGCGTACGATCGCGTGCGCGCGGCCCTGCTGGGGGAACCCCGCAAGTAACCATACGGTTGGTTATTTTAGTTTGCCCTGCCCTTCGCCTGATTTTACAAATCAGCGCGATCGCCCAAACCTCTCGTCCCGCGCCTGTTTTCGCTTAACCGGATAAAAGCACCGCCGGACACTAGCACGCGCGAATCTGTACACGCCGCGCCCGCATGTACTAACGCGTCCCCGATGAACTTCTGGCATCTGGGAACCGTTACCCCATCCCGATACATTCAGTGTGAGGACAATCGACTAGTCCCCCAATTCTGTAAAGTCGAGGGCTCGCAATGTTTGCAACGCTTAAATCGAAAGATGGTTTTCTTAAATGTCATTCCAGATTTTCCCCGGCGCTCGCACCACGCCTGAGCGTCTTGATCCTGCTGCTGGCGGTCGCGCTGACGACTACGTCGTGCGGCACGCTGCAAGCCGCTGGCTCGCAGAGTAACAGCACCCCGAGCAATCTGAATCTCTACGCACATTTCCCCCCCGCCACCGTCAATGAGTCTTTCAACGCGGTGCTGGCCGTGGGTGGCGGGCACTTCCCCTACCATTTCTCGGTGAAAACAGGCGCTCTGCCCCCGGGGATCAGTTTGAATCCCACCACAGGTTCGTTCTCGGGCAGGCCAACAAACGCGGGCGCCTTCTCGTTTGAGGTGATTGTGACCGATGCCCCGAGCCTCGATCAGGGGAACAAAACATTCGTCATTAATGTCGGCAGCGCAAGCGGAGGCACTGTCAAGATTAGCGTGTCTCCGGTCAGCGTAACTTTGATCTCGAATCAGAAGCAACAGTTCACTGCCACGGTCAGCGGGACTTCCAATACCGCTGTGAATTGGTCGGCCACGGCAGGATCGATCGATGCCAGCGGCATGTACACCGCCCCAGCGGTAACCTCGCAGACCAGCGTGGTCGTCAAAGCCACCAGTAGTGTTGACTCGACGAAGTCGGCCAGCGCGGCAGTCACCGTTGACCCGGCGACTAGCCAGTCGTTGAAAATTACGACCGGCACGCTTTCCGAGGGGCAACAGGGTAATGCTTATAACGAAGTCTTCAGCGCAACCGGCGGAACCACGCCTTATGTCTGGAGCATTTCCGCAGGCACTCCCCCGCCAGGAATCGCGATACATGCGAACGGAGATTTTACCGGCATACCTACTTCCGTCGGCACCTTCGGCCTCACCGTCAAGGTCATCGATTCCAGCGCTAAGACCGCAACCGGTAACTTCAGTGTGACCGTAATTGGCGGCAGCAATTTCGATGGTCCTGCGGAATTGCCGCGAGTGACCGTTCCCACTGCGATGTCCGCCACGCCCGCGCCCGGCAATCTTATCCAGGTCAATGCCAGTGGCGACCTGCAGACGGCGATCAACAATGCCCATTGCGGAGACACAATCCAACTCCAGGCGGGGGCCACCTACACCAGCAGGCTGACGCTACCCGCGAAGTCGTGCGACGACCAGCACTGGATCATTATTCGTACCAGTGCTCCCGATAGCGCCCTCCCGGCGGAAGGCCAGCGGCTGACACCCTGCTATGCCGGAGTGTCTTCGCTGCCCAATCGTCCGGCATACAGCTGTTCGAAGCCGCAAAATGTGCTGGCCAAGATTTCCCGGTCGGTACGCATGGGAGATGGGCCGATCGTCTTCGCCAGCGGAGCCAATCACTACCGTCTCATCGGCCTGGAGATTACGCGACCGGTGGACAAGGTTCCGGTTGTCGCGCTGGTTGCACCGACCAACGATGCCCCGGCCGATCACATCATCATTGACCGGTCCTGGATCCATGGGACGGCGCAGGACGAAACCCGGCGCGGCGTCGCCCTCCGCGGCACCACTAATGTGGCGATCGTGGATTCTTACCTGAACGATTTCCACTGCACGGCGGTTTCGGGAACGTGCACCGATTCCTCCGCCACGGGAGGCGGCACCGGCAATAACGCGAGCGGTCCGTGGAAAATCGAGGACAACTTCCTCGAGGCAGCAGGCGAGAACATTCTCTTCGGCGGCGCAGCGGCAACCATCGTCCCGGCTGACATAACAATCCGCCGCAACCACCTCTACAAGGTCCCGCAGTGGCAGAAGGGCGACCCGAACTTTGTGGGAGGGTACACCGGCGATCCCTTCGTGGTGAAGAATCTTTTTGAAATCAAGAACGGAGCACGCATCCTGTTCGAAGACAACATTCTCGAGTACTCATGGGGCGGGTTCTCGCAGTTCGGGCAATCGATTCTGATCACGCCCCGTAACGCCTCCAACAAGCTCACCCAGCAGTACAACCTCTGTCCTATATGCGAAGCCACGGACATCACTATTCGCTACAACAGAATCAGCCACACGGCGGCGGGATTCAACATTGCCAATGCCGCAGTGGGCGTTTGGGGGGCAAAAGCCGGCGAGCGCTACAGTATCCATGACATCGTCATGGATGATATCGATGCCGTGAAGTACAAGGGCGGCGGGGGCTTGTTCCTGGTGATGAACTTCTGGCCTAAACAGACTCTGAACGATGTCAGCATCCGGCACATAACCGGCATCCCGGACCAACAGGGCCATGTACTGGGAATCGCGAATAGCCTGAATAATCCGCAGATGTACGGGTTCACGTTCTCCGACAATGTGGTGGTCGTTCCGACGTACCCGGTCTGGTCCGCGGGAGCCGTCAACGACTGCGCGATTGCCGACGTTCCGATAACGGTGTTCGCCGCTTGCTTCAAGACCTACAGCGTCACCAACAACGTCTTCGCGGGCGTGACCAAAGCTTTCCCGGCCAGTAAATGGCCTGGCGGAAACTTCTTCCCAGCCACGGTCAACGATGTGGGATTCGTGAACTTCAATAATGGCGACGGGGGCGACTATCACCTCCATGTGGGCAGCCCTTACAAGGGAGCAGCCAGCGACGGTCATGATCCCGGCGCCGACATCGATGCCCTGAATGCCGCCCTTCAGGGAGTGGAATAACACAAACACGGAGTGCGGGCCGGTCCACCCGGCCCGCACTCCACTTCCCCACGCGCTCCAACCTGTATTTTCCTTCGCGGTATAATCCTTCTCACAGCGAGCCGTTCACGCGTTATTCCGTTCCTGGCCAGCGCGGCAGAGTGCGGTATCACCGAGGAGGATTATGCCGTTCTTTCACTCTCCACCACCACGCCTGCGCGTCTGTCCTGAGCCAGCCTCTCCGGCTCGCCCCGCGCGTTACCGCTTAAGCTCTCTTGTGGCGCTGCTGGTCGCGACCGCTTCGCTGACGTCGGCGTGGGGCCAGTCTGCTTCACACACGAGAGCGAAAACTACCGAGCCAGCCCGGTTTACGGTGGCGGCGCCGCCCCCCGAGGGTGAAAACGCATACTGCGACAAAGGCAACGTCGCCAAATTCGGTGAGAAAGACGGCCCCGCCGAACTCCCCAAGACCTGCTACTACACCGGGCTCGACGGCACTCCCTCGCCCGGCAGGCAGATCCGGGTGAAAGCGAGCTCGGACCTGGCCGAAGTGCTTGATGGCGCCAAATGCGGGGATACGCTGTTGCTGGCAGCGGGCGCATCATTCCCGATCAAACAATTCCCGAAGAAAAACTGCGACGACCGGCATTACATTACGGTGCGAACCGACACGCCCGATTCCAAACTGCCGCCCGAGGGTACGCGGATTTCTCCCGCCTGGGGCGGTGTCGCCAGCCTGCCTGGCCGGCCTCCCTATGCACAGCCCGCTGGCGGCGCGGCCAAGCTAATGGCGACTGTCGTCGTGAAGCCGGAGACCGGCGTCGAGTTTGGCGATCATTATCGATTCATTGGTATTGAATGGGTTCCTCTGGAGGGCCGTAAGATTGCCCGTCTGCTTTTCACGAACGGCGCCGATCATCTCATTTTCGACCGGAACTGGGCTCACGGCACTGACGGAATGGAGCTCGGACATGGGCTCGGCATCAACGGTTCGCCCTTCATTGCGGTAATTCACTCCTATTTCAACAGCTTCACTTGCACCGCAAAAACCGGGAGCTGCACCGATGCCACAGCGGTCGGCGGGGGCAACGGCGATCTGCCAACGCACACGGTGAAGATCGTCGACAACTTCCTGGAATCGAGCGGTCAGAACATTTTCCTCGGCGGCGCGGCGGCCAGTGTGCGTCCGGAGGATTTCGAGATCCGCCGCAACCACCTGTTCAAGCCGATGTTTTGGAACCGGACCTCTCCCGATCATCAGGAGCCGACGCCGATCGTAAAGAATCTGTTTGAACTCAAGAACGCCCGCAGGCTGCTGTTCGAGGCCAACTACCTGGAAAATTCCTGGGGCGGGTTTAGTCAGGTCGGCCCAGCGATCGTGTTGACGCCGCGCAATAATCTGAACAAGATCACGGGCCAGGTTACCTGTCCGGAGTGCGCGGTCACTGACGTCACCATCCGTTATGTTTGGGTCCGCAAGGTGAACCAGGTGCTGCAGATCGCGAACCCCATGGATAAAATCAAGCCGGCGCCGGGCAATTCCTACTCGATTCACGATATCGTGGCCGAAGGACTTGGCTATCCCGAGTGCGGCAAAGCTTGTGGCGGCGCTCAAAATCAATTGGCTGGGCCTCCGGGGAGCGCGCCCAAAGATTCGACCATGCACGATGTCGTCGTGGACCACATCACCTTTATCCCCATGAAGGAACCGAAAGACCTGATGATCATGGGAGGGCCGCCACAGGCAGTTCCAAACGACCCGCCGCGGATGTACAACATCACATGGACGAATACGATCGCGGATGTGGGCGCTTATGGCGTTTGGCCGCTCGGCGGGACTCCCGAGCAGAATTGCTCGTATTTCCCGGGAGCCACGCCGAAGGCCAGGATCGAAGCCTGCTGGAAAGGAACCAGCGCCTTTCGCGGAAACGTGTTAGCGGGAGGCGCGAGCATCCGCGGACAGAAGCCCGAGTGGCCGGAGGGGAATCCCATCGTAGACAGCCTGGAATCAGTCGGGTTCGCAAAGCTGAACCACGGCCTGGACGGCGATTACCATCTGGCCGCCAACAGCAGACTAAAGGGCAAGGCGACCGATGGCCGTGATCCTGGGGCCGACGTCGATGCGGTGTTGGCCGGGATTCGAGGCGTGCGTTAAGCACGAAGGATCAATTCTTCACCGGCTCCGCGACCTGATAGATGCGATCGATTCGTGTACTCCTGATGAAAAATCATTTCACAAGTGTCGAATAGGCGAGACGGGTGTACTATGGTGCGATTTTTAGGGTCAGGAAAGAAATTCCGACTCATCGTCCCGGAGCAGCCCGATGAACGACACCACCGACTCTTTGGAATCGCTACGCTACGCCCTGCGCGCACTGCGGAACGAGATACTGCGGTTCCGGTTCGATTACCCGCTTGATGTCGATCCCAACGCTGGCCCAAAAGAATCTCTTCACTACTATCTCTACAGCGAAAGACTCTCCTGGGACATCATGAGCATGGACCCCACTGGAATCCCGAGAGTCCGCAACCGGCTGGCCGGAGTTGTCTATAAGCCCGCCTATATCGCATGGTGGGGACTGGTCCAACTCGGGCACTCGTTACGTCACCACGACGAAGCCAGTCTCGAATCATTCCTCAAGCAGGTGAACTGGCTAGAGTCCAACGCGGTCGTTCGCGCCGATGGTTCGGTTGTCTGGACCAACAATTTCGATATCTTGCAAGGCAAGACGCTTCTCAGGTCTCCATGGATCTCGGCTTACGACCAGGGCCTGGTGATTAGCGCGCTCGTTCGCGGCTACCGCCTCACAGGGCGTCCACACCTACTTAAACTTCTGCAAGGTGCGACGCACATCTTCGCGCTCGATGTTCGCGAAGGTGGGGTACGCGAGCCGTTGCCCTCGGGCGTCCTTTACAGCGAGTTACCCGGGCAAGGAACCCCTGGCATTCAGGACGGCTTTATGAGTTCGCTGCTCGGCTTATACGACCTCTATGTGGAGACGGGAGACCCGGCAACGGGCAAGTTGTTCACCGATGGAATCAAGGGCCTGCGAGCGATGCTCCCGGTTTGGGACTATCGCAAGTGCTGGAGTTGGTACGGATCCCGTGCCTATTTATGCCCATCTCCCTATCACTGGCTAAACCGGTCATTGTTAGAGGTGCTTGGACGTCTGACCTCTGACCCAGTTTTAGCTGAGTACGCAGAAGCATGGAAGCCGGAACGCCTCTCGGCTCTACAACGAGCGGAAATCTTCGTAGCATTTCTTGTCACGAAGAATGCGTGCCGAGTGCGTAACCGAACCTGGCGCTTCAACCGAGCCAAAGTACAAGCCCTCGCCACTGGCGAACGACTCGTCCCCTCTAAAGAGAAGAGCACTTCTATGGAAGCTACTCCGGCACCTCTACGCGTCACCACCTGAGGACCGCGGGACTATTCCTAAGAGGTAAAGTGAACGATGGCCGCGATCCCAGGGCCGACGTCGATGCTGTGTTGGCCGGGATCAAGGGCGTGCGTTAAGCCGGAGGGATTAATTCTTGACCGGCTCCGCGAGCTGATAGATGCGATAGATCGGGTTCGCGAACGTGCACTGGTAATCCATGCCATCGATTCTTGCGTTTCCGCATCCGGCTGGGAGATTCAGCGAGCGACGCAACGTCCCTTGGTCCGAGTACACGACGAAGCGCGGCTTCCTGACGGCGATATATTGGTCGACAGTCTGATCGTAGGCGGTGTTCGCCTTGAAGGCGCGATCCCCCGTGATCAAAGGCATACCCGCTGCTTGCGCCACCACGTTCGACTCCTCGTTGTAGTTATCGATCACGACCGAGTCGCTGGCTCCCATGTGGGTACGGAGATAGTGCGCGACACCGAGAATGTGCGGGGAATAATGCAGACGCGGCGCAATCGACGCCACTTTCGACGAGAAGCGGTTGGGATGCTCACTGAGGCAACACACAATCCCCAGATTCGCCACCAGGAACGCAATGACCAGCGCATAGGCCAGCCGCAGCCGCCCCGGGAAGAACTTCGTGCACAAGTGTTCGAAACCAAAACCCGCAATCACGGCTAACATCGCTCCCAGCGTCATCGTATACCGCGCCATGGCGAGGAGTTTGCCGGTGGCGATCTCGTAGTTCTGCACCAAGGCAAAGAACAAAGTCAGCGAGGCAAACGAGGCCGCTAATCGCGACGACCACGATTTGAAGAACCCATATATGGCCGCCAGCACCGCCAGCGGCGACAAGCTGATCAGGAGAGCCCCCGGCCCAAGCGCCAGCTGATATCCGACGGGAACCGGGTGCGCTTTGAACCATCCCGTGACGAGCGTGTTGTGCTGGCTCAGCACAAGCATGGGATCGTGAAACAGAACCGTGCTATAAACCATGGAGAAGATCGGCCAGGCGCCTGCGGTCAAACCAAAAGTGAGCACGGGTTTCAGCCAGCGCCCGAACCATCCCGGCCGCGATGCCTGATCCTGATAGGCAAGAATGGCCAGGATGATTCCCATCCCAAAAAAGATCGCCCACGCTTCCAGCCGGATGGTCTCGGCCACGGAAAGGCTGAGACCGCCCACCGCCAATTGCCAGAGCGGTCGTGAGTCGTCGCGGAAGTAACCGAAAAAGAACATCAATCCTGCCAGCAGAAAAAACAGGTAGGTCACTTCGGCCGACGAGGTCGTGCTGTATCCGATATGAAGGCTGTAGAAGACAAAAACCGCCAAGGCGAGCACGCCCGATGGCTCGCCGTAGAGATTGCGGGCGAGTTTCCAGATCACGTAAAGCGAGCCAATACCTGTGACCAGGCTCAGAAATCTGCCCGCGAACACCACGTCGTGAAATAGAAAAGTAAAGAGTCCGATCAGCCAGAAGTGCCCCGGAGGATACGCCCCATATCCCACCTTAAAGACCGGATGCTGCAACCATTCCGCCGTCAACGCCAGGCGCGCCCAGGCATCTCCGCCGCTATTGTCCGAGTGGAAGAACGAGGTCGTGCGCAAAACGGCCCCGACCGCGATGAGCACGATTGCGTAGGGTGAGTAGCGCTGCGGCCGGTCCGCAGCAGGAATCGAATCGAGGTGCGTGGCTTGGCTCTCGCTTATCTGGCTCATAGTGGTGGCTTTCTCGGCGCGCGCTTAGCCGGACGTCCCGGCCTTTCGCGGAGAAGTATATCCCGAAAAACTTCTCCTAAATTTAAGCGGTGGCCCACATAACCCCTCTGCATTATCCAAACTTCGGGTGACTTCAGTAACCCCTGTTTTAACAAGGGTTTCAACGAGCCCGGGGCGCCTCGCGTGATAAGATTTTTAGGGTGGCCACGCCCAACCTCAGCGATCGCAAGCATTCTCCTGTCTTCGTGATGGGCTGCCACCGCTCTGGGACGAACCTGCTGTACGACATGCTATTGTCTTCCGGCGGATTTGCCATTTACCGCGGGTTTCTGCCGATTTACAAAATTCTGATTCCCCGCTTCGGCTCCATGAAGAGCCGCGCACACCGCGAAAATATCCTCCAGACCTGGCTCCAGAGCAAAGGTTTTAGGCGCACCGGCCTCGATGCCGAGCAATTGTCAGGGCGCATCCTGGACGAATGCCGCACCGGAGGAGACTTTATCCGCGTCGTCATGGATTCTGTGGCCCGCAGCCAGCAAGTGCAGCGCTGGGCGGTATACGATCCTGACAATGTACTGCACGTCGAGCGCGTAAAGCGCGACATACCCAACGCGCTGTTTGTGCACATCATCCGCGACGGGCGCGATATTGCGCTCTCGCTCAAGAAAATGGGCGGCTTCGCTCCTCTGCCCTGGGACCGTAACCAGACTGAAAGCCTGGTAGCGACTTCGCTCTACTGGGAGTGGATGGTTCACAAAGGCCGCGCCGCTGGGCGCAAGTTCCCTGCCGATTACATCGAGATCCGCTACGAAGACCTGATCACCAGCCCGCGCGAAACGCTCGGCAAACTTGGCAGCTTTCTCGATCACGATCTGGACTACGATCAGATTCAGAGCGCCGGCTTGGGCCGCCTCTCGGAAACTAACTCTTCGTTTCGCGAAGAAGGCGCGAAAGAAAAACTCAACCCGCTCGGTCGATGGAAAGAACGTCTGGCGCACAACGATGTTGCCGCCATTGAGGCGACTGTCGCCGAATGCCTGCAGGAAAATGGCTACGACCTGTCGCTTCCGGCTGCCGAGCGCCGCCGAAGCTTGCGGCAATCGTGGATGCGCGGAGTGTATCCCGCTTTTCTCGGTAGCAAGCTTTGGCTGAAGTTGCATACACCCGTCGGCCGGCTCGCAAACATGTCTGCGCTCGAGCTCGAAGAGGAGCCGGTGCAGGTGGCGGAGTCGGTGCGGTCCTGAGGATTCGGATCCCTCCGCCGCGGATAAGCTCTAAAAACGTATGGTGCAAGTACGGTTCGTATCAGGGCATGTCTTCAGACATGCCGCCGTTGCCGCGCAGAGAGCGCATTCAGGCGCTGAGGCCGGAGAGCAGAGTTTCGCCACGGCTCGCAGTGATGACTAACAATGACGACGAATGCGATTTCCTTAACCTGGCAGCCAGAAGGCGCGTTTCACCACGTAGGCTTTGTTGTCGCTTCAATTCAAGATTCCGTGCGGGGCTTCGCCAGTATGGTGCAGGCGGATTGGGACGAGCAAGTTTTCCATGATCCGAACCAGGGCGTTCGCGTCACCTTCCTGAAGAGCCGACGCCCGGGCGATCCGCTCTGGGAACTGGTGGAACCGGCCGACGAACAATCGCCCGTGCACTCCTTCGCCGCCAAAGGAGGCGGTCTGCACCACGTTTGTTACGTCGTGGATAAACTGGCGGCGGCGCTTGCCGACGCGCGCGCACTGGGAGCAATTGTCACGCGGAAGCCTATGCCGGCAGTCGCCTTCGGCGGTCGGCGTATCGCCTGGATCTACACTAAAAACCGTCTACTGATCGAGTATCTGGAACACTGATTCGATTTCTATTCAATGTCAAACTCGATTTCCAATTCGCCGCCAGTAGAGCGCAATCCGTCAAACCTGCGGACAGAAGTCGATAAGCTGATCGGCGAAGGCGCTTTCGATCTTGCCGCGCGGCGGCTGGCTGAACTTTGGCGCCGCGATCCCGCCTCGGGGACGGCAAGCTTCGTGATTTCACGACTCGACGAGTTGCGCGAAAAGACGCGCGACAAGCTGTCCGATCAACTCGCTCTTACAAAATTTAAACTGGCGATTTTGCGCTCGTTCACAGTCGAGCCCATCGTGCCGCTTTTGCGGGCGGAAGCATTCGCATACGGTATCGATCTGGAAGTGCACGTCGGCGATTTCAACACCTACATTCAGGATATGCTCGACAATCAGAGTTCGCTCTACCGCTTCGCGCCGAACGCGGTCGTGCTGGCGGTGCGCGCCGACCAGGCCGCGCCCGAGCTGTGGCGTGACTTCGCCGATCTGGCGCCGGAGGCGGCGCAGCAAGCCGCCGAGCGCGTGGTGCGCGGTTACGAGCAGTGGATCGGCGCGTTTCGAAAACACAGCCAAGCCGCGCTCATCATTCATTCCCTCGAACGCCCGTCTTCTCCAAGTCTCGGAGTTCTCGACGACCAATCCGAGACACGCCAGTCCGGACTCATCCGGCAGATCAATCGTGAATTGCGGCGCATTGCAGAAGGATTCCACGGAGTATACGTGCTCGACTATGACGCGCTGGTGGCGCGCCACGGCAGCGAGCGATGGAACGACGAACGCAAGTGGCTGATGGCGCGGCTGCCCATCGCGGCCGGTTATCTTCTTCACATGGCGCGCGAGTGGATGCGCTTTATTGTGCCCCTCAGTGGCCGCACCGCCAAGGTTCTGGTCGTCGACCTCGACAACACATTGTGGCGCGGGGTGATTGGCGAAGACGGAATGACCGGCATCAAAGTTGGTCCCGAATATCCCGGCGCGGCGTATCAAGCGTTGCACCGTACGCTGCTCGATCTCTCGCGAAAAGGAATTTTGCTCGCCGTGTGCAGCAAAAACAATCTTGACGACGCCAGGGAAGCACTGGAGAAGCATCCCGGGATGCTGGTGCGCCCAAAACATTTTGCGGCAATGCGGATCAACTGGACCGACAAGGCGCAGAATCTCCGCGAGATCGCGCAGGAACTGAATGTCGGCATGGACGCGCTCGCCTTTCTCGACGACAATCCCTTTGAGCGCGAGCAGGTTCGCGCCGCGCTCCCGGAAGTTACCGTCATTGATCTGGGGAAGGATCCGCTGGAGTATGCGTCCGCCGTCAGGAACTCTGCGGCGTTCGAGCGGCTAACACTTTCGTCCGAGGACCAGCAGCGCACCGAGATGTATGCCGCCCAAAAGCAGCGCGCCGGCGCCGAGCAGAACTTTCAATCCAAGGAAGATTTCTTTCGCTTCCTCGAACAGGAAGCCGAACTGGAACCCGTATCGGATCTGACGCTGGCGCGAGTCGCGCAACTGACCCAGAAAACGAACCAGTTCAATCTAACTACCCGCCGCTACACCGAGCCCCAGATCGCAGAGATGGCGAAACAGCCGGAGTGGCACATATTTTCGATCCGGGTACGCGATCGTTTCGGCGACCACGGACTGGTCGGGGTCGCGATCGCACACGATGACGGCGATCAGTGCGAAGTGGATACGTTCCTCCTAAGCTGTCGCGTCATTGGCAGGACAGTCGAAACCGCACTCCTCGCCCATCTCGCCGAAGGCGCCGCCCAGCGCGGCCGCAGGCGGCTGGTGGGCTGGTTTCTGCCGACCAAGAAAAATGCTCCGGCGCGCGATTTCTATGAAAAGCATGGCTTCAACCGGCAGGAGGCAAATGGCACGGGCTCGTTGTGGACGCTCGATTTGAAGAGTTCCACTCTGCGCTGCCCCGATTGGATTAAGCTGAAGGTGGGCGCCGATAGTTCAACGACAGAAACTACGGCGGGAGGAAAGAATTGACAGCCACTACGTTCGAGCAGGTGCGGAACGTCGCCAGCGATATTTTCGGCATTCCGGCGGACAAGATCTCAGCGGAATCGTCGCCTGAGACGATCGAGAATTGGGATTCCATGCAACATCTGAATCTGGTTCTCGCGATAGAAGAAAAGTTCGGAGTGCAGCTCGACCCCGAAGATATCGAGCAGATGAACAACATCGGTGCGGTCGCAACGCTGGTCGAGAAGCTGCAGTCGGCTCCGCGCTAAGGCATTTAAGTTGTCATCCTAAGCGAAGGACCTGCTGTCTCATGCACCGGCAAAAAAGCAGGTCCTTCGCCGCGCTCAGGATGACAATTGCGGTTTACGCCGGCAACGTTTGCACCCTTCATTCATGGCCATCGTTATCCAGCCTTATCGTCCCGAGCACGAGCCCGCCGTAGCGGAGTTCAATCGACGCCTCCGGCAAGCCCTCGAGGACGAGAACCTGGTGTTCTATCGCTGGGCCGAGCCGCGCTGGCTGCCGCATTCGGCGCAGTCGCGCATCTACAATGAATTCTTCGTCGCCGTCGAAGGCGGAATCGTGCGCGGCGGTTATGCCCTCAAGACCCAGGACTTCTTTTTCCCCGACGGAGAGATTCGCTCGATCGGATACTACCACCATCCGCTGTCAGAAGGCATCGTCAACAAATCCCATGCCATAGTGGGCACGCTGCTGCTGCGCGACGCGATGCAGCGCGCACCGCTGCTCTACTGTCTCGGCATGGGCGGATACGACCGTCCCTTGCCGCAGATGCTGGTGCGCCTGGGATGGACGCATTGCCTGGTGCCGTTCTTCTTCCGCATTGTGAATCCTTCCCGCTTTTTGAGAAACATGCAAACACTGCGATCGTCGCCGTTGCGAAAACTCTTGATGGACCTCGCGGCCTACAGCGGCGCCGGATGGGCCGGCTCGAAAGTGTTCCAGGGCTACCGCGCTCTGCTGGCGCCGCGGTCACTTGACGCCCAGTGCTGCGAGGTTGCGAGCTTCGAAAACCCTGACGCGGGGAACTTGCAATCTCTCTGGGAACACGCGCGGAAGACTTGCTCGTTCGCCGCGGTGCGGGATGCCGAGGCTTTGCGAACTCTGTATCCTCCGGCCGGCACGCGTCTCACACGCATAGTCATGAAGCGCAACGGCGCCGCGATTGGATGGGTAGTAGTTGGCGAGCGCCGCAAGGACGCAAAATACGGGGACATGCGCGTCGGGTCCGTCGTCGACTGCTTCGCGCTTCCGGGAGAATTATTGTCTGTGGTGCGCGACGCCACCCAGACACTCGAGCGGCAGGGCTTCGACCTGGTCCTCAGCAATCAGAGTCACGAAGCTTGGGGCGAGGCGTTCAAGGCCGCGGGATATCTGACAGGACCGTCAAATTTCATCTTCGCGGCCTCGAAGAAGCTGGCGGGACTACTCGCTCCGTTTGAAGAGGTGCGTCCGCGCATGCATCTGACGCGCGCGGACGGAGACGGGCTACCGGCGAATTTCTAGAAGCTGTTGTCTCCCGGTGCTGCCGGGCTTCGCCGCGGCTGGACAGGCGGGGCGGCTGTCCCTACGAGAGCGTCTTCACTGATTCGCGTGGGTGATTTCCGAGGCTTCTTTTTCCGCTTCGGTAGAGAGCGTGTAGCCGAGTTGCTTCATGAGTGGGCCCCAGTCGGCTTCCATGTAGCGAACGGTTGCTTCAGGAAGGATGGCTCGCCATCCACCGGAGGACGCTTTGCGGACGAAGGGCTTATCCGAGCGGGTGTGGAACGTGGCCACCCATTTCTTGCCTTGCGTCTCCTCCATTTTGCGCATGTTGGCGGCGGAACTTCGCTCGATGGCTTGATTAATGCGCTCCGGATCGGGATTAAGGCCCATGAACTGAGCCACACGCGCCAGTTCACGCTGCTGATTCGCCTGGAGATCTTCGTAGCGCATCAGAATGAAGCTATCGTGTCCCTGGCGCGTGGCCAGCCAACTGTTGACGTGGTCGGCCCAGGAACCAATGCGGCGCCAGAACTCGCCATCCATCCAACGCGGAACGAATTCTTCAATGGGACAGCCCTCGGGAATCGAACGCAGCTTCATCTCCCAGTGATAGTTGGAAATCGCGACATCGCGCGGATCGCGCACAATGTAGATGACGCGGCGGTAGCGGGCGTCGAAGGATTCGTGGCTTTTGAGCACACGCGGGCGAGGACGGCGGCGCAGGACCCAGTCGGCGGTCTTGTACATGTCGGGAACAAGTCGTTCGACATTCAAAAAGGTGATGGGTTCGTTTGGATTGACGAAATTGCCGACGAGAAAACGCGTCCAGGTGTTGCCGGAACGCGGATAGGAGGTAAGAAAAAGATCGTCGTCGAAAATGGTGATTTCGCGCTCGAGCAGCGTGCGGCGAAACAGCACGTCGTGAACCCGCGATAGATGCCGGAATCCCCTGCGAAAGAGTAATGCCATTAGTGCGTCCCCTCGGTGATTCTATGTTCCCTTATTCTTCGACCGGACTGCGTTCGGTGGCCGAACGGTTCCCCTGCAGCCATCCGAGAAATTTTTGTTTGCGCGCAAACATGTTGCGCGCTTCGTTGCGCAAAGCTCCTACGATCTGATAACGAGACTTGGTGAACCAGGGCACGCGATGCGGCGTGCATCCGTACTTTTCCTTGTAGGTGCCTTCGCCGCCCCAGTCAAAGATCGTGGCGCCGCGTTTTTTCCAGTAGCGCATGGCGTACCAGTGGCACGCTTCGTTGGGACGCAAGCTCTGATAGGCACGGAAGCTGGCGTTGCCCCAGAACTCCGCGATCTGGTTGAAGCCGGGATAGATTCCTGTGGCGATGCACTTCCCTTCCGGATTGCACGCTCGAATCAGCAAGACATTGCCCCCCGGCTCGACGTTGCGAACCAGGGCGCGGACGCGCTCCACGGAATAGGTAGGAACGAGGGACTGCTTGGCAAAGACGTCCTGGAGCTGCTCGTAATATTCATCGGCGAAGGCGAGGTCGTGCGCCTCTTCGATCTTGAGGCCGCTTTTATCCGCCTTGCGAATGCAGCGGCGGCAGGCGCTTTCCATGCCGTTGAACAAATCCTCTTCCGAGCGGGAAAGGTCGGTGCGGTAGGAAGCGAAGTATTCGGTTTTGAATCCCGCGGCCTCGCCGTCTTCGAAAGTAAAGTTCGGATCGGAGACTTCCAGATGCAGGCACTTGAGATCGTCCCAGGCAAACTTTTCGAGGGCTACGAGCGCGTCGCGTCGCGGGACACAGGGATTGAGATTGAACCCAATATAAGGAGTCGTCCAACCAGGAAAAGAACTGCCCAAAACTTTCATGCCGAACTTGGAGAATGTGAGACCGGTGAAGTACCCGAGAACGTCGTTTTTTTCACGCAACTCCGCCAGGACGGGCAGCGCGTTCTGCGACTCGGCAACGAATTGCAGCCACTCGCGCGTCTGGAAGACGGTGCGGTCCGCGAAACCATCGAGGCGCTTCCAGTCGGCGGCTTTAACGTCGATGGGATGGAACTTCATTCTTTGTCCACGTCGTTAATCAAGTAGAGACGGGGTTTGGCCCGTCTCCTTGTCCAGCTCTGGAGACACGACAAGCCGCGTCTCTACGGGAAATCCTACCAACAAATTCCTTCATACTTCTGGGCGCCTTCCGGACGCCGCGTCTTATCAAGGTGAATGAGGTCAATGACGATGTGTTCGGGCCGAAGATACTTGGCCAACTGTTCTTTGCTCGCCGATTTGTTGCCAAGGATCACGACTTCGGCGACGCGCAATACGCCTTCGAGGTCGGCAGATAGTACAGATCCGATATGCGGGATAACATCTTCGATGTACTGACGATTCGACCCGGCGAGGCGGCCGAGGGTGACGTCTTCGTCCCAAACTTTGACGTCGAGGCCCTCGCCCATGAGGCGCTTGATCAACTGCACCTGCGGGCTCTCGCGCAAATCGTCGGTGCCGGCTTTAAAGCTCAGGCCGAGCTGTGCAATTTTCTTTTTGCCCGTGCTCATCACCATTTCGACGGCGCGATCGACGTGCTCGGCATTGCTCGGCATGAGGGATTCCAGCAAGGGGAGCTTGAGATCGAGTTCCTTAGCTTTATAGGCGATGGCTCGCAGATCTTTCGGAAGACAGGAACCGCCGAAGGCAAAGCCCGGCGAAAGATATGCGGGAGAAATGTTCAGCTTGGTGTCGGAGGTAAAAATTTTAGTGACCGCGTGCGCGTCGACCCCAAGATGCTTGCACATGGTTCCCATTTCGTTGGCGAAGCCGACTTTAAGCGCGTGATAGCAGTTGGAAAAATACTTGACCATTTCGGCGACCGGAATAGTCGTCTCGTAAAGAGTACCCGGAGTGCTCTTGTAAAGTTCGCGCAGCGGCGCGAGGTGCTGGGTATCGCTCGCTCCAAGAATGGTGTAGGGCGGGTTCAGAAAATCGGCGACCGCGCTGCCTTCGCGCATGAACTCAGGGTTGTAGCAAACGGTGAAATCCTGGCCGCACTTCTTCCCGCTTTCTCTTTCGAGGATGGGGAGCACGACCGTTTCGGTGGTTCCGGCCAGCACCGTACTGCGCAGAACAAAAACGTGCGGCGATTTTTTCTGGCGGATGGCGGCGCCGATTTCCCGGGCAACGGTCTCGATGTGACTGAGGTCGAGCTTGCCATTTTTCAAACTCGGCGTTCCGACGCAGACGAACGAGACTTCCGAATTCAACACGGCCGCGATGGCGTCGGTGGTAGCGTGCAAAAGGCTGGCTCGGTTGGCTTCAGCAACCATTTCGCTCATGCGTGCTTCGATGATCGGAGTGCGGCCCGAGTCCATCATCTCAACCTTGGCGCGGCTTACGTCGACGCCGATGACTTTGTGGCCCATGGAGGCAAAGCAGGCGGCCGAGACGGAGCCGACGTATCCCAATCCAAAAATGCTCACGGACAAACCCAAACGAATTCTCCTGACAATCGAGTCTTTGGGGCCTGCTGCGCAGTACTAGAAACTATATCAACCCCTTGCCAAGTGATAGCAAGCCGCTATCCATCGAGGCGCTAGAATTCCTAAGACACATACAACAACATTCTTGTTTTCACTATGTTACGGAATGTCCGTAAAAGTTACCGGAGTTCCAATTCAACTGGGGCAAAAGGTGGACAACTTTTTCCACCGGGTGGGAACTCTGCCGGGTCAAATTGCCACAACCGTTAATCCTACCGCGTCGGGGCTGCGGCCTGTCGCGAGTCAAGGGTCGGCGGGGTTACAGGGGTAACGACGGGATTTAGAGCGGCCTTTTCAGCATGTAAGATAAGGGAATTCGATGGCCTCCAGATGGCAGAGCAAGTTGGCGCGGGTCTCCCGGATGAACTGGGAGGAGGTGCGCGTGCGCGTGGGACAGGAATTCCACAAGCACAGCGACCTGCTCATGCACCGGATGGGTGTGCACGCTGGAGCGATTCGGCTGAATACAGATTCGGCAGCGCGGCCGGGGCAGTTCTTTTTTTCCGCCAGGGAAATTTCAGAGCGCGTGGAATTGTTGCGCAAACATCTGCCCGACGAAGCAGCCGAAATTCTGCGCGAGGCCGATGAGATTTGCGGCCACCGTTTTCGGCTGCTGGGCTACGATCATCTTGAGTTCACTCTTGACCGCAGCAGTGCAAATTTCGGCGGTGACAATCTCGATACCAATTTCAAAGACATCGACTGGCATCTTGATCCGGTACACGGCACGCGGGCGCCGCTGGATCCGTGGTTCAAGATTCCGTTTCTTGATTTCGCGGCAGTGGGCGACCACAAGGTCACTTGGGAATTGAACCGGCATCAGCACCTGGTGACGCTGGCCAAGGCTCGGTTGCTCAGCGCGGACGGGAAATACTCTCGCGAACTCATAGCGCAGTGGCGCAGCTGGATCAAGGCCAATCCGTATCCGCTGGGGATCAACTGGGGCAGCACCCTGGAGGTTGCCTTCCGCGGTTTATCGTGGATCTGGGTGGACCGGCTGCTGGCGGAAACGGCCGAATGCTCGGATTTTCGCGCGGAGATGGCGCCGGCGCTCGCATTTCACGGTCGCTACATTGAGCGATATCTATCTACCTACTTTTCTCCTAATACGCACCTGCTGGGCGAAGCGGTTGCGCTGTTCTTTCTGGGAACTTTGTATCCGCAAATGCCGGGGGCCGCGCGCTGGAAGGATTCCGGATGGAAGATTGTGCTGCGCGAAGCAGAGCGGCAAGTTCGTTCGGATGGCGTTTACTTCGAGCAGTCACTGTACTATCACGTTTATGCGCTCGACTTCTTTCTATATGCGCGCTCACTTGCCACTCGGAATCGAATCGAAATTCCACCGGCATATGACGCGGTGCTGGGACGAATGCTGGATGTGGTCGCGGCGCTCGCGCAGGCAGGCCCGGCCGAAGGCTTCGGCGATGATGACGGCGGGCGGTTGTGGAATCCGCGACGGAACCGGACTGAACAGATGACGGATCCGCTGGCGCTCGGTTCGGTGATGTACTCCGCGGAATTTTCGGCGGCGCGGCTGACGGAAGAAGCGATCTGGTTGTTTGGAAATCAAGCCTCCGAGAAACTCCCACGCGCGAAAACGAGCCCGGTTGCGGGGCCGATCGCCTTTCCCGACGGCGGGCTCTACGTGCTGGCGGACTTACAGCCGTACGCGCAGGCGATGATGGTTGATGCCGGTCCCCAGGGCACCGCGCGCTCGGGGCACGGACACGCCGACGCACTCAGTCTGCGGCTCACCATGGACGGACGGCGCTGGCTGGTGGACTCGGGGAGTAGCGTCTACATTTCGAAAGATCCGGCGGACCGGGACATGTTTCGTGGAACGGGCGCGCACAACACAATGCGCGTGGATGGAGTAGACCAGGCGATTGCGGATGAGCCTTTCTCATGGACTCACATTCCAACCACGCAAGCGGAAAGCTGGATCGTGGGGACGAGCTTCAGTTACTTTGTCGGCAGCCATAATGGATACGCGCGGCTCGCGGATCCGGTTGTGCATCGGCGGCACGTACTGAAGATCGCGGGCGGTGTGTGGCTGGTACGCGATATCGCGCTCGGTCGAGCGGAACATGAACTGGAGATACGGTGGCACTTCGCGCCCGATCTCGAAGTTCAAGCCGTCGGCTTGGGACGGGTGGAGGTATCAATATCAGGGTCCCGAGCATCAGGGTCACCGGCGAAGACCGGCCCTACCTCTGGCGAGTCCGCGCTAAGCCTGATCGTGCCGGAGGAAACCGTCTGGCATACGGCGACGGAAGTTAGCAGGACTCTGGTTTCGCCCGCTTACGGCGCGTTCCAGCCTGCCCCGTTAGTGCGATGCCGCGCGCGGGTGTTGCTGCCAACGGAGACGGCGACTGCACTGCTGCCACGCCGCGTCGCAATCCAGCAGGAGGGCGAACATCTTACGGAACAACACATCAACCAAAACTTTGAACCACGCTTGGCCAGCATGGCGCAGGCGGCCGTGCATGTCTACGAACTCAATTATCATGACGAAAGCTGCGGATTCTTCTTTGCGCTTGGAGAAGAGGCGTGGAGTTTTGGCCCGTGGTCTTCGGACGCGCGAGTGTTGTATTGCCGCATCGACAAAGAGAAGCTCGCGCACTTGATCGTAATCGGCGGGACGTACGTCGCGTGGCAGGGACAGCCTCTGCTGAAGTCGGCGCGGCCATCCTCTTTTTTCGAGTGGCGCAAGCAGGGTGCAGTGATGAACGCGATGCCGGGCGAGTTTTCCGCTACGGCTTTATTCGAAAAGCTGACGGGCGGCTCGGGTTTCCAGTCGACTGACGTAGGTCATAATTCCCCAAAGCAAGGTTCGACCACGTACGCGGAGAAGCACTAAATGTGCGGGATCGCTGGGATTCTCGAATTCGGACGGGACACGCGGGCAAGCGCGGCTGCTCTACGCGAAATGTGCCGCGTGATCAGCCATCGCGGGCCCGACGACGACGGCTTTTATACCGACGGCGCGGCGGGCATCGGCATGCGGCGGCTCAGCATTGTCGACGTGGCGGGCGGGCATCAGCCGATTTCGAACGAAGACGGCACCCTGTGGATCGTCTTCAATGGCGAAATCTACAACCATCTCGCCTTGCGCGAGCAACTCATCGCGCGCGGCCACCGCTACAGCACGCACAGCGATACCGAGACCGTTATCCATCTCTTCGAAGAGTACGGCGCGGAGTGTGTGCAGAACCTGCGCGGCATGTTCGCCTTTGCCATTTGGAATCGCAACACGAAAACGCTTTTCATAGCGCGCGACCGGCTGGGCATCAAGCCGCTGTATTACCACTTGACGCCGGAGCGATTGCTGTTCGGATCGGAAATCAAAGCGGTGCTTACCCATGGCGGGATTCGCCCGGAGTTCAATCGCGCAGCGCTTCCGGAGTATCTGGCATTTGGATATTTGTCGGGCGAAGAAAGTTTCTACGCCGGAATCCGCAAATTGCTGCCCGGGCACACGATGACGATTGGCCCGGAAGGCAAAGCGGAAATCCGGCAGTACTGGGACTTGGATGCATCAAAGCCGCACGAATCGCGAGATCAGACCTACTACGTCCAGAGTTATCGCGAGTTACTCGAGGGCGCTGTCAACAGCCACCTGATGAGCGACGTGCCGCTGGGCGTGTTCCTGAGTGGCGGAGTCGATTCGAGCGCGGTGGCCGCGCTGATGACGAAACTGCGGCGCGAACCAGTCGAGACGTTTTCCGTCGGCTACACCGAGCAAACTTACAGCGAACTGCCCTTTGCGCGGACAGTATCGGACCATATCCAATCGCGACATCACGAAGTGCTGGTCAGCGAGCACGATTTTTTTGCCGCGCTGCCGCATTTGATCTGGCATGAAGACGAGCCGATCGTGTGGCCTTCGAGCATCTCGCTTTATTTTGTTTCCAGACTGGCCCGGGAGCGAGTGACGGTGGTGCTGACCGGTGAGGGCGCCGATGAAACCCTGGCGGGCTACACGCGATATGCCTTCACTTTGAAAAATGCGGCCATGGACCGAGCCTATCGTAACGTCGTTCCGGACATTCTGCGCCGAGGCTTGCGCAATACGGTTGCGACCTCTTCCCTGCTGGGAGCAACCCTGCGCCGGAAACTGGAACATACCTTTCTGGCAAAGGATGGAAATTCCTGGGCCTCGTTCTATTTCGATAATTTCTTTTCAGCGTTCGGCGAGGCGGAGCAGAGCGGATTACTGACCAGCGAGATCGCGCGAGAGGTGGCGCCCAGCACGGCATATAAGAGTGTTCTCGATTACTGGGAACGCTCGTCGGGCGAAATGCTGCAGCGGCTGCTCTATACCGACATCAAAACTTACCTCGTGGAACTGCTCATGAAGCAGGACAACATGAGCATGGCCGCATCCATCGAAAGCCGGGTGCCGTTTCTCGATCACGTGCTGGTTGAATTCGCGACTCGAATTCCGCGCGAAGTGCAGATTCAAGGATTGGCCGGCAAACGGATTCTCAAGAGGGCAGTAGAGGATCTGCTCCCGCACGAGATTCTGTACCGGCCGAAGCTGGGATTTCCTACCCCTTGGAGCGGATGGCTGGCCGGGCCGCGACTGGAAACGATTCGCGAAATGCTGCTTGAGCCGCGAAGTTCGAATCGCGGGTATTTCCGTCGCGAGGCTATCGAGAAGTTATTCAACGACCATCGTGCGAGGCATCGCGACAACTATGATCGCATCTGGCGGCTGCTCAATCTCGAGTTGTGGCATCGCGTTTGCCTCGAAGGCGAAGCGCACGACGAAATTGGCGAGCCTGCGATGAAGATGGCTTCGACGCGGTAGTGGGCCTGCTTTCACACCAGATTCTTGCGTCCAACTTGTGCATAGACTTGTCAATTTGTTTTGTGCTGCAAATTTCTACGACGCGAGGTCAGTGCTATCCTCGTTAGTTTATGCGCAGCCTCCGCCTGACCTGCTTCTTTATCGCGTTCGCTACACTTTGTGCCTTTGGCCAGCAACCGTTCCTCGGCGTTCGTCAGTGGACAGCGCTGCGAGACGAATCTAGCGGCGCCGCTCCTTACGAAAACCTGCGCTACCTTACTGGCTTGCATCGAGTTCCGGCGACTCCAGAATTTGATCAGGCAGCGCAATTCATTTTGCAACGCGCGCGCGAGTACGGCCTTGCCGACGCTCACAGCGAGCAGTTTCCCATCGACGGCACCAAGCGTTACGGTCTGATGCGCTCGTACCTGGCATGGGCGGTCGAAGAGGCTCGGCTGTGGGAGATTCGTCCTCAACACATTCTTCTTGGAGATTGGAAAACGGATCCCATCCACCTCGCGGACTACAGTCACAGCGCCGACGTGGAGACAGAACTGGTCGATGTCGGCAACGGCGCGAGTGAGTCCGACTACTCCGGGAAGGAAGTGCGTGGCAAGATCGTGCTCGCCGATGGTGTTCTGGCGCGAGTGCAGGACTTGGCGATCGCGCAGCACGGCGCTGTGGGCATCGTCAGCGACATGCCGAACCAGACCACGGCATGGTCTGGCCTGGATACGACTGTAGTCCGGTGGGGTCATTTGGATGCGCGTCAACCGTCCGGCTTCGCCTTCATGGTCTCTCGCCAGACCGCCGAGGCGCTGCGGTCGCGCCTGCGCAGCAACGAACCGGTCATTCTGAATGGCCACGTGAAAGCGACTGTCGGCCCCGGCCACTGGACAGTCGTGACCGCCACAATTCCCGGCACCGACTCCGCTGCGGGAGAAATTGTCTATAGCTGCCATCTCGATCACGAACGTCCGGGAGCGAATGACAACGGAAGCGGATGCGTCACTATCCTCGAATCGGCGCGCGTGCTGGCACATTTAATCGATTCCGGCCAACTTCCTAGGCCCAAACGCAGTCTGCGCTTTTTCTGGGGACCGGAGGTCGAGGGCACCATGGCATTTCTCGCCAGCCATCCCGAGATCAAGCAGCGGTTCCGTGCCAACATCCACATGGATATGGTTGGCGGCGACCCTTTCAAAAACAAGGCGGTGTTCCACGTCACCGGCACTCCGTGGTCGTTGCCAAGTTTTGTGACCGATGTCGGCGCCGTGTTTCTCGATGCGATTCGCACCGCCGCCAGCGAATACGCGGCGGGAGAGACGGCGGCTGACACGGGCATCGTCGAAACCCGCGCAGGCGGGCAAGGCACGCGCAATGAATTGATCGCGGACGTAACACCCTACTCCAGCGGCAGCGATCATGATGACTACGACTCTTCCACCATCGCGGTCCCGTCACTTTACCTTCGCGACTGGCCAGACATATACATCCACACCGACCACGACACCCTCGATCAGATCGATGCCACGAAGTTGCGCCGCGTGGCGCTGCTGGGAGCGGCCTCGGGATACGTCTATGCGAGCATCACTGCGCAACAACTTCCAAAGTTACTCCCGTTCCTAACCGCGCAAGCCGAAACTCGCCTCGCCCGGGTCTTCGGAGCGGCGCAGCAGTTAGTGGATGATCCTCAACTCGAGGCGGGCGTCGCCTGGTACGAAGCGCGCAACCTGGTGAACCAAACCTTGCAGCGTGAAAGCGCGACTCTGCACTCCATAGTCGAATTCACTGCCGGGACAGCGGAGGCGGATGCAGACGGAGCGAAAGCCCTCGCGGATCAAGCAACAACTTTCCACAATTGGCTCGACAAGCGGGCGAAGCTCCGCGGAGCAACAGGGAAAGCGCCCACCGCGCCCTGGGCCGGCGCCTCCGATGCGGAACGCGTGCCCATCCGCATAGGTGAATTCGGTCCGCTAACTTATCAGAACGACAATGTGCTGCTGGCCCGCCTGGGCAAAGAGCGCTACGCCAAAATCAAGCTGATCAACAGCGAAGCTACCCAACTACTGAACGTGCGTGACCAGTCCGAGCTATATGCTTACGAGATCGTCAGTTTCGTAAATGGGAAGCGTACCGTGGGCGAGATACGCGATGCGGTGTCAGCCGAATACGGGCCTTTGCCCATTAGTCTTGTCGCCAACTATCTGGATGCTTGCGCTGAAGCCGAGATAATTCGCTGGAAGTAAGGCGGCTTCTGGAAGTCAGGAGCTCGGTAACAAGACAAGTTGCAAAGCGGGCGCGAGGGCACTAGAGTACGTCCAAGCAGTTCGAAAGGAACACAAGATTGAAGATTTCGCAAAAGGGGCTTTACGCGCTGCAAGCGATAATGACTCTTGGCCGCCGATACGGAAGTGACACCGTCAAGATCCGGGACATCGCCCTGGATAGCGACCTGCCGGAGAAATTTCTTGAGTTGATTCTGCTCGAACTCAAGAACGCGCGCATCGTGGAAAGCGTTCGGGGCGCGAAGGGCGGCTACCGGTTGCGGCGCGCGCCAGCGGACATCAAACTCAGCGAGATCATTCGTCTGGTCGACGGTCCACTCGCACCCTTTGGGGATGCGGATCAACTCCGAAACCTGATTGTCACCGATCCCGACCATCGCGCGCTCTATGGCGTGTTTTTAGAAGTAAGAGATGCCGCAGCCAAGATACTGGAGAGCACCAGCGTCGCTGACATCGTCGGGGACTCTTCTAAGTCCGGCAAGAAATCGAACTCAAAGAAAAAGGCTAAGAAAGGTCCTTTGCTGTCGATCGTTCATGAGGGCGCGAAGAGTAAGTAGCGATTTCGTAATGCTGCCAGAAAAAGGAGGTCCTTCGCTCCACTCAGGATGACAAATCCATTTTGGGATCACCGATTAAGCGAGAACGGCCTGGTACTCACCGTACGCGCCTTTGAAATCGGTGATTTCGTGGGTGCCTTCGAAGTGCCATATCCTGGTCGCGACTTCATCAATCAGATCCTCGTCATGTGTGACCAGCAGCACCGTTCCGGGATAGCGCTGCAGCGAAATGTTGAGCGCGTTGATCGATTCGAGATCCAGATGGTTGGTCGGCTCGTCGAGCACGAGCAGGTTCGGTTTCTGCAGCATCAGTTTGCAAAAGAGCAAACGCGCCGCTTCTCCGCCGGAGAGGATGTCGGTACGCTTGTCGGCATCGTCGCGAGGAAAGAGCATCTGGCCCAGTATGCCGCGAATCTCTTCGGTCGAAGCGGAAGGGTCCCACTGATGAAGCCACTCCAGAACCTTGATACCGGGCTCGATTAGCGCCTTGTGATCCTGGGCGAAATATCCGACTGCCGCTTCGTGGCCCCAGATAACTTTTCCACCGTCCACAAAGGGCCCGTCGTAACCGCTCGTCTTTCGCAGTTCCGACTCCGAAACCGTCGGCGAGTTTGCGAGCAGCGCGTTCACCAGAGTGGTCTTGCCGGAACCGTTGCGGCCCATCAGCGCGATTTTTTCTCCTCGGATCACGCTCGCCGTAAAACCAGAGATCACTTTGGCATCGCCGTACGATTTACGAAGACCTTCGATCTCCAGAATGTGTTTACCGGAAGGCCGCTTCTGTTCGAACTTCAGGTACGGACGCTGAATGTTTGATCTCGCCAACTCGGTGACCTGCAGACGCTCGACTTCCTTGCGCCGCGACTGCACCTGGCTGGAGCGGGTTCCAGCGGCGAAGCGCGCTATAAACTCGTTCAACTGGTCAATCTTCTTTTCGCGCTGAGCGTTTTGCGATTCGATCTGTGAGCGAATCTGTGTCTTCGCAACCACCATGTCGTCATACGTGCCGGTGTACGTAATGATGGTCTCGTAATCGATGTCGGCGATGTGGGTGCAAATGCCGTTGAGGAAATGACGATCGTGCGAAATCACGATCAGCACACCTTCATATTGATTGAGAAAATTCTTCAGCCAGTGAATCGAGTCGAGATCCAGGTTGTTCGTGGGCTCGTCAAGCAACAACGCCTGCGGATGTCCGAACAGAGCCTGCGCCAGCAGCACGCGCACTTTTTGTCCGCCCGGCAACTCCGACATTTTCCTTTCGTGTTGCTCGTCGGGAATGTCCAGACCCTGCAGCAGAATCGCGGCATCGCTTTCGGCGGTGTAACCGTCTTCCTCGCCGACGATGCCTTCCAGTTCGCCGAGTTTCATACCGTCCGCATCGGTCATCTCATGCTTCGCGTAGATGATTTCGCGCTCTTCGAGAGCGGCCCACAAGCGCCTGTTGCCCATGATGACCGCATCGATCACGCGATACTTGTCGAAGGCGAATTGATCCTGGCTCAGAACTCCGAGCTTCCGCGGGCGGACGACGGTTCCCTTCTGCGGCTCAAGTTCGCCGGTCAGAAGCTTCATGAACGTGGATTTCCCCGCCCCGTTAGGGCCGGTGAGGCCGTAGCGCTTCCCCGGAATAAAGCCGGTGGATACTTCGTCAAATAGAACTTTAGCGCCGTAGCGCATGGACACATTGCTGACTGAAATCATGATGTTTAGGGAACTGCGGAAATCGATCCAATCGGAGGAAACGCAGCTACTGTCATTAGGATATCACGACCCTTTCACTTCCAAAGTCAAAGGCCTAACCACTGGGAGCACGGGGTCCACAGGGGAAAAATAGGGGATTCGTGTTAGCCTTTTCAGACGCTCATGAACGATCCGCGGTCTTCTTCCATCAATCTTCAGGCAATCGCGCGGCAGGTCATGCAGGCGCAGGGTTTCCAGCCGGATTTTCCTCCCGAAACCAAAAAACAGCTGGCCGATATCAGGGCCCATCCGCTACAACTGACGCCCTCCGAAAAGGTCCGTGACCTCCGTAATCTGCTTTGGTCTTCGATTGATAACGACACGTCCAAAGACCTCGACCAAATCGAAGTCGCAGAACGCTTACCCAATGGCGACGTTAAGGTGATGATCGGCGTCGCCGATGTGGACTCCCTTGTAGGAAAAGACTCTCCCATCGATCAACATGCAGAAAGGGAAACAACCTCCGTCTATACCGGCGTAAGCATTTTCCCCATGTTGCCGAATGAGCTATCGACCGGCGCGTCGTCTCTGCTCGAAAATGCGGATAGGCCGGCTATGGTAACCGAATTCGTAGTCAACGCCGGCGGCTCGATAAGCTCCAGCAACGTGTATCGAGCCCTAGTTCGTAACAAGGCGCAGCTGACGTACAACGCGGTCGGAGCATGGCTGGAAGGCACGGCAGCGGATCCGCCCAAAGTGGCCGCATCTTCGGACCTGCAGGCCCAGCTCAAGTTGCAGGATGACGTGGCCCAGGCGTTAAGGAAACTCCGCTTCGAGCACGGCGCGCTGAACCTGGACACCAATGAAGCTCTTCCGGTGGTGCTGAACGAGCAGGTCGTCGACGTCCTAAACCAAGGGAAAAATCGAGCGACGGAACTGATCGAGGACTTCATGATCGCCGCCAATGGCGTAGTGGCGCGACTGTTGGAGAAAGTTTCGTCCCTGCGCCGCATCGTGAGAACCCCCGACCACTGGGACGGCATCGTGCGACTCGCGGCGGCGCAAGGCGAAAAGCTGCCCGCCGAGCCTGATTCGAAGGCGCTCAACAATTTTCTTCTGAAGCGCAAGGCGGCCGATCCCGATCACTTCGCCGACCTCTCGCTGGCGGTCATCAAACTGGTTGGGCCGGGCGAATATGTTCTGGAGCGTCCGGGCGAGCCTGCGCAGGGGCACTTCGGACTTGCCGTGCAGGACTACACGCACTCGACCGCGCCCAACCGGCGCTTTGCGGATGTGGTCACGCAGAGGTTAATCAAAGCGTTGCTCGACGGAAAGTCCGAACCTTACTCCGACAACGATCTCGCCGCTATTGCCTCGAACTGCACTCAGAAGGGCGACGCGGCGCGAAAAGTAGAGCGGGAAATGTCGAAGCGCTTGGCCGCCATTGCGATGAGTCATCGCGTCGGTGAAACCTTCGACGCCATCGTCACCGGAGTCACTCCAAAGGGGACATTTGTTCGCGTTCTGCAGCCCCATATAGAAGGACTGCTGGCCCAGGGAGCGCAGGGGTTGCATGTTGGAGATAAGCTGCGTGCGAAATTGGTGAGGACTGACGCGCAACATGGTTTTATTGATTTTGCCAAGGCGTAGGAGATCCATCCTTTCGTGATGATCTGTTTGCATCGAGTTATTAATCTGTGTTTACCACCACCCGCTTCCCACTCCAATCAGCCGCCTGCAAGTCTAGACATTCCAACCTTTTACGGTGTGTGTGATAATCGCCATTTCGTGGATCCAATAAACTGCATCAAAGAACGTCCATGAGCCGGACAGGAAAGCTGTGCTTACTTGTTCTTATCTTTTGCGCGGGTACTTGGACGACGCCGAAGCGGGCCTGCGCGCAGAGCAACAATCCCGATCTGCCTGACAGTCCCTCTGCGGTCGCTCGATCTGAACATGGCAACGACCCACCAGCGGAACGAGAGGTGTCATGGCGGAGCTTGCCCGGGGATTTTCTTCACGATCAAAAGGATATCTGGCTCTTCCCGGGTCAACTGGCGAAGGGACGCCATTGGATACCCACTCTTGCCATTACAGGGATAACGGCGGGACTGATCGTGGCCGATCCGCACGTGATGCCCTATTTCCGTTCTCATGCGGCAAGACTGGATGATCTCAACGACACCTTCGATGCTCCGATTACTACGGCCGAGGTGATCGCTCTGCCGGCTTCCCTAATGATCGCAGGATATGTTCGGCATGATCAGTATGCGGTGAGTACGGCATTACTCGCGGGAGAGGCCTACGCCGACAGCGCTGTCGTCGACCTTGCGGTCAAAGCGGTTACACGCAGAAGACGGCCATCGGATGTCCCGCCGGGAGCGCCTTTTAACGACACATTCTTTAGCGGCGGCAAGTCCCCCTTTAAGGGCAGCGCTTTCCCGTCCGGGCACGCAGCCGGTGTCTTTTCTGTCGCCACGGTCATTGCCACCCGTTATCACAAACACCGTTGGGTGCCGTGGGTAATGTACGGTTTCGCAACCGCCATCAGCTTTTCCCGAGTAAACACGAGCGCTCATTTTCCGTCCGACGTGTTTCTTGGAGCGGCTCTCGGGTACACCATTACACGGTATGAAGTGCTGCGACCGCGATGAACATTGCCAATGTCCCGCAGCGGCAAAGAGGTTAAGGCGTAGGAGCCCTTCGACTTTTTCTGGGCGGGCATTCGAGAACTCTATCGCGGAGCAGTTCGGCACTGGGTCAGTCAGTGTAATGGGGATGCTATCCCAACTGACGGAAGAGGGCGACAGATGCTGCAACCACGGCAATGGATAATAGGGCAAACGTAAAGAACTTAGCTTCCTTTTGCATCCTCGGTGTGACTGATGGAAAAACGTCAATGGGCCCAAGCTCTGTACTCACCTTCAACATCCGCCACCAGTCAAACAGCTCTCCCCTAAAAAGCTGCCGAATCGCGAGAATCAGTCCGACGCCCCAAGCCGTAAAGAAAATCAAACCCATGAGAACCCATAATCCTTCAGACACAGCACTCAACAAACTCGATTTTAGTGCGGAGCCAAGTGAAGCCGTGAGAATGGTAGCCCCGAATAAACACACTAAAACCCCGAGCACCCGAAGTTGAATCCGCATCGCGGTATCCAGCACCATACGCTGGTAGTAACCTTCCTGCCACGGCGACAGAAGAGCCAGCCGCATCGGATTCCTCATCACAAGGAAGCCAAACGTTGCTAATAGCAGCCCTACGAGCACACCAATTACGCCGCCCATCGAGTCCTCTCATGAAAACTCTACCCACAACCGGCCTGTAATTCCAGTCACTGACAAATCAGGGGATAGAGAACACTGGGCTAGCCGCTCTTTTTTTCCAGTTCCGCCCAACGGGTGTAGAGGTTATCTAGCGCGTGTTGAGCCGCGTCCAGTGCGGCTTGCGCGCTTACAAGATGCGAGGCATCTGTCGCATTGGCCGGATCTTCCAGTTCCGCGCGTTTCGCTTGCACTAACTGTTCGGCTTCTTCAACTCGCTGCTCGATGGTGGCATACTCTCGCGCTTCCAAGTAGGAGAGTTTCTTCTTAGTTGGTGCTGCCGCTGTCACACCGTTTTGTGAAGGCGCCACACCGGTCTTTTCCGATTTTGTGCGCTGCGCCTGCCACGCTTCCCACTGGCCGTAGTCGGCAAAGGTATCAGCGCCGCCTTTGCCGTTTAATCCGAGGACGATGCTGGATACGCGGTCGAGCATGTAGCGGTCGTGCGTTACTAGCACGAGCGAGCCGGGGAAATCGATCAGGCTTTCTTCCAGAATTTCGAGCGTCGGAATATCGAGATCGTTGGTGGGTTCATCGAGCAGGAGAATGTCGGCGGGCTGGAGCATGAGTTGCGCGATCAGGACGCGCGCCCGTTCGCCTCCGGAAAGGCGGCCAACGGGCTGGCTGAGTTGCTCACCGGTGAAGAGGAATCGCGCCGCCCATCCGGCGACGTGAATTACGCGATCGCGATAGACGACGGAATCGCCATCGGGCGCGAGTGCGCGGCGCAGAGTTACGTCGGGATCGAGGTTGCGGGTCTGGTCGAAGTACACGATGCGTAGCCAGTCCGCGCGGCGAATCTCGCCTCCGCTTGGAGCGAGGTCTCCCTGCAACAAGCGAAGCAGGGTCGTCTTGCCGCTGCCGTTCGGTCCTACTAGCCCCACCCGCATTCCCGCCGTAAGAATGAAGTTGAGTCCTTCGAATAGCGAGCGATCTCCCATAGTGCAGGTGACGTCCTGCAATTCGATAAGGCGCTTAGTCTTGCGGTCGGTGGCTGAAAAATCGATCTGCGCTGTGGTGCTGCGGGTTCTTGCATTCAGGTCGGCAAGCTCTCCCATGAGTTCGCCCGCCTTGCTGATGCGCGCCTTGGACTTTCGTGTGCGTGCTTTCGCTCCGCGACGGAGCCATTCGATTTCCCCGTGAACAAGATTCTCGAGCGCTTCCTGACGCCTGGACTGCGCGTGCAAGAACTCTTCTTTCTTCTCCAGAAAGTTGATGTAGCTGCCGTGGACGCGGAGCGAGCCGTCCGGATAAATGCGATTGAGTTCGACCATGTCAGTCGTGACGTTCTCCAGAAAGTAGCGGTCGTGGCTCACTATGACGCTGGCGAATGCCGCCGCTTCAAGCAAATCTTCCAGCCATGTGATTCCGGGAAGATCAAGATGGTTGGTGGGCTCGTCGAGCAGCAGGATGTCGGGATGCTGCACCAGGGCTTCGACGATCGCGAGGCGCTTCTGCCAGCCGCCGGATAACTCGGTCGCTTGCGCCTCTAGATTTTCAAAACCGGCGCGGCCAAGAGTCTCGGCAAAACGGGCGCCGCGCTCGGAGCCGGAGACGCCGCTGCGATCAAGAGCGCTTTCAATTACGGAACGCACAGTGGTCCCGGCTTCGAATCGCGAGTCTTGCTCGACACAGGCGAGGCGCGTGCGTTTGCGGAACGAGACTTCTCCGCTGTCGGACCTTACCTCGCCAGCCAGAATTCTTAGAAGTGTGGATTTGCCCGATCCGTTCGGGCCAAGCAGGCCGATTCGGTCTCCGTCAGAAATGGTGAAAGAAACATTCTGGAAGAGCGGGTTCGCTCCGAAGGCTTTCGTGATTTCTTGTGCGTTGACAATGGGCGGCAAAGATTTGCGGTCTCCTGGATATTGATACCTTGAGAGTATCAGGCGCGAGGACGTCTCAGCCGCGGAGGGCGAACCAGTTAGACAAGGATTCAGCCCCGGAGGGGCGAAACAGCTTAGCCCAGCGCTGCAGCGCTGGAAAATGAGGAAACGCTTAAAGTCGTTGTCACCGAACCTCGCGCTACGCCGAACCTACAGCGTAATGACTCTTTGCTTCAAGTCATGAGCCGCTTGCTCCACATTCTCCGGCTTGCCGAGATCACGCCAATAATAGTCATCGGCACGGAAGGCGAGGATTTTTTCTCCCTGAGCGGCGAGACGCAAATACGAGGTGATGATGGAGAATGCGCCGTCCTCAGTGATCATCGCAAGAAGGCGCGGAGAAATGATGTGGACGCCGGAAAAAGCCAGCGCCTGCGCTTGCTGGGCAGGCTGAACCGTTTCAGGTGGGCGATTGCGGCCTGGGCGCCGGCCACAGAGCTGGCACCGCTCGTCGAAGAGAAGATATCGGGAAGTTTCGCGATCTTGTACCGCTAGCATAACCAGGGCTTGTGTTTCAAGGTGCAGTTGCCTCATACGTTCGAGATCGATCGTGCTGAGAACATCGACGTTGTGCAGAATGAACGGTATTTCTTTCCCGGAATGCTCATACGAATCCTTGAAAAACCAAGCAGCCTTCTTTAGGCCGCCTCCGGTATCAAGTAACTCCTCCTCGCGCGAAATTTCAACGCGCATGCCGAAGTTGTTGTTCGTTTTCAGATACTCAACAATCATGTCGGCGAAGTGATAGACGTTGATTATCACCTCGCTAACTCCAAAGTTGCGCAAGCGAGAGAGCGTGATCTCGAGCATCGTGCGCCCGCCGATTTCGACCAGCGCTTTGGGACGATTGTCGGTGAGCGGCCGCAAGCGCGTGCCGAGGCCGGCCGCCAGAATCATCGCTTTCATCGATTGATCGCTCTCATTGAATCATCGCCTTCATTGATTCAGTTGCTCCTGCTCACGATGCTGCACCAACACTTCCACGCCATCCTTGGCGCGGAGATGTTTCGCCAATTCCTCCGCCAGATAGACCGAGCGATGCTGCCCGCCGGTGCAGCCGAACGACACCATCAAGTGCTTGAAGCCGCGGCTCTGATAAGCGCTGACGCTGGCGTCCACCAGCGACGTGACGCTGGCGAGAAACTGGTGCACACTCTCCTGCTGATTGAGATAGTCGATTACCGGCGCGTCTTTTCCGGTGAGAGTTTTGAAGCGCTCGTCGCGTCCCGGATTCGGGAGACTGCGACCGTCGAACACGAATCCGCCGCCATTTCCGGACTCATCCTGAGGCAGGCCGCGGTGAAATGAAAAACTGAACACCCGCACGGTCAACTTCTCCGGTTCGGCTGAAAAAGTCAGGCCTTGTAGCTTATCTGACGCCACCATGCTCTTGAATGCTTCCATCAGCGTCGGCAGCGCGATGGGCAACTCCACATTGTGAAGCAGCCAGCGTATATTTTTTAGCGCGTACGGCACGCTTTGCAGGAAATGCTCTTTGCGCTCGTAGAAGCCGCGAAATCCATAAGCACCCAGGGCCTGCATGATCCGGACGTAAACGTAGGCGTAGTAATACTGCATGAACACGGATCGATCGAGATCGAGGAAACCGGCCAGGCTGTCGAGATAATGATCAAGCAATTGCTGGCGCAGATCGGGAGGCAAGTCGGCCTTGGCATCGTACAAAAGCGAAGCAATATCGTATTGCAGCGCGCCTTTGCGGCCGCCCTGGTAGTCGAGGAAAAACGGCTGGTCTTCGTTCAGAATTTTGCGCAGCATAATGTTGCGGGATTGGAAATCGCGATAGAGAAAATATTCGCGGTTGGCGCTCAACAACAATTTCGTCAGGCGGCTAAAGTCGTGTTCCAGCGCTTGCTCGTTGAAAGGGATGCCGGCGAGCCTGAGAAAGTAATATTTGAAGTAATTCAGATCCCACGCGATGGACTGGCGATCGAAGCTGGCGCGCGGATAGCACACTTTGTAATTCAAATCGCGCCCCGCTTCGACCTGAAAGCGCGGCAACACGGCAACCACTTTGCGATAGGCCGCGACTGCTTCGGGAGCGACGGTCGCGCCGTTGCGATGGTCGGAGAGAAACTCAAAGAGCGTGGTGTTGCCAAAGTCCTCTTCGAGATAAGCCCCCTGGCTTAATTCTTCCGCGTAGATCTCCGGTACCGGAAGACCGTGCCGGCGAAAGTGCCTGGAAAATTCAAGGAAGGCGACATTTTCTTCGCGCACGTCGTACAAGATGCCAATCGCGCTGAGTTTTTCGCTCGAGAGGCGGATGATCTTGCGGCCCGAACCTCCAAGCTGGCCCTGCAGCGGCTGCACCCGCTCGACCGGCGAGTGGAAGCGCTGCTCAAAGAGCCTTCTGAGAACTTCCATGAATGCGTTTCCAGAAATTCAGTTGTTGACTTCATAAAGATAACATTCGCGCGCTCGATCAAATGGAAGCGCTACCCCGCGAGGCCCTTTGCTGAACGCATGCAGTCCGGAGAACCTGCCTCTTCGCGCAACCGCCTTTCCCTCTGGTACCCTGCATATATCTATGCGCCTTCACCACAGCCTGTTTTTCATAATCGCCGCAGTCAGTTCCGCCTTCGCCCAAAACCTCAGGCCAGTTGCCGACCGCCTCGCCGCCCAGAACGCCCTTTTCGAAGAGCAGTACGAGAGCGATCTCCGCAATTTTCCCGAGCGCGCTACCGCCTTCGGTGACTACCGCTACAACGACAAGCTTGCCGACCGCTCGCTGGACGCCATTGCTCAGTATCACAAGACCGATGAGGCCTTCCTGTCCCGGCTCGAAGCTATCCCGAGTACTGGCTTCTCCGACCAGGACCAGCTCTCCCACGATCTCCTCGTTCGTGTGCTACAGCAGCGTATCGCCGACTTCGACCTAAAAGAATACGAGATGCCAATCAACCAGCAGAATGGCATCCATACCAGCCTCGCGGACCTACCGCTTTCCGTTCCGCTCGACTCCGTCAAACACTATGAGGACTACATCGCCCGTCTTCACCAGATTCCGCGCGTTCTCAGCCAGACCACCGAAGTCCTTCGCGCCGGCATGAAAGACATGCTCATGCCCGTCCGATTTCTCCTGGAGAAGCTCCCCGTGCAGTGTCAGGGCATCATTGACGCCGACCCCTTTCTCCTGCCGACAAAGAAGTATCCCGCGACTATCCCCCTTGAAGACCAGAAGCGTTTGACCCAGCAGATCACTGACGCGATCAACACCGACGTCATCCCTGCTTACAAGACCTTCGCCAGCTTTCTCCGCACGGAATACGCGCCCCAGGGCCGTACCACACTCGCCGTCACCTCTCTGCCAGACGGCCAGAAGCGCTACGAAAACGACATTTACGGTCGAACCACCACGCACATGACGCCGGACGAGATCCATCAACTCGGCCGCCGCGAGATCGACCGGATTCAGGCCGAGATGGTTGTCATCGCCAAGAAGGAAGGCTTCGCCGACCTCGCCGCTTTCCGTGCCTCACTCAAAACGAATCCGAAATACATTCCGACTTCCGCCGAGCAGATTCTCGAAGACTTCCGCCACTACATCGCTCAGATGGAGCCGAAACTTCCAGAGCTCTTCACTCTTCTTCCGAAGTCGCCAGTCACTGTTGAAGCCATTCCCGCCTTCCAGTCCGCCGCTGCGACCCACTACGTCACCGGCACACCGGATGGCAAGCGCCCCGGCCGCGTCGTCGTTGCCACTTCCAACTTCGCGGATCGCTCGCTAATCGATGATGAAGCAATCGCCTATCACGAAGGCATCCCAGGACATCACATGCAGTTGTCGGTCCAGCAGCAACTCTCCGGGTTGCCGAAGTTCCGCCTGCATGGTCTCGGCTTCAACGCGTATACCGAAGGTTGGGCCTTGTACGCAGAGCAACTGGGCAAAGAAGTCGGCTTCTACCAGGACCCGGTCTCGGACTACGGCCGCCTCTCCTCTGAGCTCTTCCGGGCCGTACGTCTGGTCGTCGACACTGGAATTCACTCAAAAGGATGGACGCGCGATCAAGTCGTAGAATTCTTTCGCAAGTCGGGCGCCGTCGATGAGCCCACCATCCAGTCCGAAACCGACCGCTACATCGCGTGGCCCGCGCAAGCCCTCAGTTACAAGCTCGGCCAGCTCAAGATCCGTGAGCTCCGGGAACGCGCCCGGAAGGAATTGGGCGTCAAGTTTGACATCCGCAAATTTCACGATGAGATGCTAGACGGAGGAACCCTTCCGCTCGATCTGCTCGAGGCCCGCACGGACAAATGGATTGCACAACAGAAATAGCAAGAAGCTGTCAGCTGTCGCTATCAGTCGGACCCAAAAAACAAAGTGATCGGCGGCTGCTGCACGGTCAGCGTCGTATAACCGGAGACGCCGCCCAGACTCGCGACGACAGCGCGGGCAGAAGAAGCAGGAACAGGGCAATGAATCGACTTCGAGAGCTGGGCACGGCTTTCTCCGGGAAATGAGCTGCCTTCCGAATCAACAACTCCCGCGCTCCGTGTTACATCCCGATTACCGTTGTGTTAAAGAATGGTGAATTCCCGCAGGCGGCTTGCCGCCCAGAACACGGCGCTTGTGCTTGATATTGCTGGCGACACTCCACTTACGATCTTCATTTGAAATTAACCAAGGTGTCATATTGCCGTAACAATTCTCCGGTACTCCTTGACTCCTTTGGTCCGAGGTAATTGGCAACCGAATTAACCGTGCTTTAACGCTGTCGCAACATTGCTGAAACAGAGTCCCTCTAGTGTCAGCTGGGGCTGAGATAAGCAAAATTTTTTGCTGGCAAAGCTCTCCGAGAGCGCGCGAGGCTCTCCTTCTAGCCATGGATCATTTGGAGGCGGCAAATAAACCGCGCTACCCGGATTTGATCTACGTTGTGGAAGATGATCCCGATGTGTCGCAGCTGATCGAACACAACCTGCGAACCGCTGGATATGAAGTCTCCACATTTTTCTCGGGCGCGCCAGTGGTTTCAATGGCAGCCCAGGCCCAGCCGTCGCTGTTTCTTCTCGATATTATGCTTCCCGGGATGAGCGGTTTCGATCTCTGCCGCCAGATTCGTCAGCACGAACGCCTGGGCAAAACGCCAATCATTTTTCTTTCCGCCAGAACTCAGGAGCCGGATCGCCTTCAGGCCTTCGACGCGGGTGGAGACGGATATATCACGAAACCCTTCAGCCCCCGTGAGTTGATCGCGCGTGTCCGCAACGTTCTTCGGGTTCAGCCGGACGCCCCCATTCACGAGATTATTCAGTTGGGAGATTTGGAAATTGATATCGCTTCGATGACCGTGCGCGTGCAAGGCAGGACAGTACTGACTACGGTCCGGGAGTTCCGCCTGCTCGAATATCTGGCCCGGCACCGCGGACGCGTTTTTACCCGCGACCAGTTGCTGGACGCCGTGTGGAAAGAAGGCTCCTTCGTGACGCCGCGATCCATTGATGTATTTGTGCGGCGTCTGCGTGAGAAAATCGAACGCGATCCGCGGCATCCCCGCTACTTGAAGACGCTGCGTGGAGTCGGCTACCGTTTCGAATCCGGGCGCTGACTAATAAGCCGGTGTGTTTCCGTCATCTCAAGTTCGACTTTGCCGAAAGATCTTCGGAAAGAACTGTGCAACATTTTGAAGCATCCCAGCATGAGCAATCCTGGGATCGCCTCGAAACCAAGCGAAAACTATTCAGCTAAGCATATGTATTTTCTTTAATATACATAACTAACTGAAACCATTGCACGGAAGTTAGAACTGGCCCCACAGTTGCTCCTATGTCCACGTCTGCGTTCCTCGCTCCTTTTGAACCTTTTGCTGGCGGGAGATGCATCAGCGGACGTTAACGCGCCTGCGGAAAATCTCCGAGCCAGCAGCGCCAGGCTGTGATGTAACCGCATCTCAACCGACGCTTACGAAACCGGGCCCAACCGCCCGGTTTCTTTTTTGGTGAGCATGCCGCGGAAAAAAAACTTGAGTTCGTATCAAGGGCATCGCTTCAGAGATGCTGGAAGGCCTTCGAAATCAGATTCCCCTTTAGGGGCCGGGCATCGCCGACGCTTCCTACTCTCAGTCCCCCGCCGTTCCCAGCAAAAATCCGTTGGCTTCCTCTTCCTCGGAGACCAGTCCTTCGGGCAGCGTGCCCCGGTTGTATTCCGCCATGCGGTTCTTCCATTTCAGAAAGTCGGTGATGCTCTCAGGTTCAATGCGAATTTCCACCCGCCGCAAACTCGCCAGCAGAAGATTCATCTCGTTCTGGAACCCGATCACGGAGCGCAAATTCTTCGCCGACGCCCTGACCCGCTCAATCTCGCGCCCCCCAACTTCCAGCAACCCCCATCCCATGGGAAGTTCCTCAGTTCGAATCAGACCCCGCGGTGTGAGGTAATACCGTTCGCAGCCAACGCCGATCTCCGGCTTTTGCCGGAAGCGCTTATCGCGATCCGCCATGAAATCGCCGCGCGACACCTTGCTCTCGACCAGCACCGAATGGCAAGCCTTCTTCCAGCCGATCGCATCCGGCATCTCCCCACTGACGCAAGCCTGCTCGCTAAGCACCACCCCGCAGCGATACCGCCGCAACCACCGCACTGCCATCGAAACCAGTTTTGCATGAGTCACAAAAGAAGTTTGAAAGCGAAACGCACTTCTGAGAAGTGTCAGAGTAGCTTCTGCGCTGTTGACCGTTAGCTTCGAGCTCTTCGCTTCTACCTTCGAACCCTTGGAAGAATTGGCATCCTGAGCGAAGCGAAGGACCTACTTTTTCCGGCCGATGGCGGAGCCCTCACCTGGATGGGAATGACGCAACTGGGAAATTCAGAATTGAAGAACGACTTCTCACATCCATGAGCTGGCTTCTACCTTCCAGCCACCGGCGCCGGTCTCGTGGTACCCCGCAAACTCCGCACCAGCACCGGCCGCCGCAGCACCGTCTCCAGCAGATGTCGCGCCGCCGCCACGCCTTCCGCCGACCCATCCAGCGCCGAGTATCCTGCCGCCCGCACCACCACAACCGGGTCCCGCAAACTAACCTCAAGCTGGGGCGAATCTTCGCCGCCGTCCCCCCTGCGCCCATGCCGCACATCCAGCGCGTTCGCCAGACGCAACACCCCAGCCAACTCCATGGCAATCGGCCGATCCGGCAACTCCAGTACCTGCAAGCTCTTTCCCTGCGGACGAGGCAGCGCCCCTCGGTGATAGCGCGCCACCACCGCCGCCATTTCCATCTCACGCGCGCTCCAACCCAAAGGCCGCTCCAGCCTGCGGATCATCCGATACGATTTCTTCTGGTGCTTTTCCTCGCCCTTCGCTTTGCCAACATCATGCATGAGCGCCGCCGCCTGCAGCACCGCGCGCGAATCGTAATCGGGACTGAACGCCCCAACGCTCCCCGCCCCAGGCTTTTCCGCACCCAGCTTTTCCGACGCCAACCTTTCGGACGCCACCAGTCCCGCGTCCTTCAATCCGTCGTACAGAAGAAGCGCCAACTGGGCCACGCGCTGCGAATGCGAAAAATCGGGATCCAGATATCCCGCCCATACTCGCAGCCGGCTCATGGCCGCTGCCCGCAGCTGCGGACCCGCAGGCAACTCCGCCCGCCACGCCCGCCACAGCGACTCGCGCCCCACCATCTTCTCGCGATAGCGCTCGATCCTCTTCCCGCGCTCCACATTCAATTTCTCGCGCCAGCGGCTGCGGCTTTCCGCCTCAGTGAACGCCTGTATCTCGATGGCCGTTGCCCACAGCACATCCAGATCGTGCACCTCGCCCAACAGATCCTGAAGTTCTTTCAGATCGTCGCCCCACAACGCATGCTGCCGCGGCAGAAAATTTTCCACCGTGTAGCGAAAACGTTTGATCCCGATACGCAGCTGATGCAAAGCCACTTGCGACCGCGTCCGCAAAGCGTGCTTGTGGAGATCATAAGCAGCCGTCCACTTTTCAAGCGCCAGATGCAGATACACCACGCTCCCCGGACGCACCCGCGCCGCGCGCCGCGGCAGGACCCTCGTCCACTGCCGCCATTGTTTGCGATCAAATTGATTGAGATCTTTGAGCGCAAGCTGCTTGCACACAGCTTCGCGTACATGGACATGATTGAGGAGCCTGACCGCTACCGGATCATTGGAGGCGCTGGGGTCATTGTCATTGTCACGGGCGTTGCTGTCATGGGCAACGCTCAGCTTCTCGATCCACGCCTGCATCACCTGCATATCGCGCAGTTCGCCGAGCGCCTGGAAAAGTTTTTTACCCGCCTTCTTCATGTCCTTCCATGAAGAATCCGGATCGAGCGCCATCAATCCATCGGCCAGCGACCGGCAGCGCCGCAAAGCAACTCGAAGATCGTGCACCGGATCAGCCTCGAATCCGGCCGCCGCCCGGTCACACTCCACCAGCACGCGCTCCATCCAGGCCCGCAGCCCAAGCTTCGGCTTAGGCCTGGCGGACGTGGCTCCAGCAGGCGAAGGTCGAGAAGACGTAATTCCAGTAATCTTCGGATTCGCAGGCTTCAGCCTGGGGTTCAAAACTGGACTGGCTCCCAACATGGCTCCTATGGTTGATGGGAACCATTGTCGCCTCTTTGCGCGGATTCTTCTAGCGCAGCCAGCTACTCAGCCGACGGTCGGAGAGACGGGCGCCCTCGCCCGTCAAGAGTTCTGATTGTGGAGAGACGGGCGCCCCCGCCCGTCAAGGGTTCTACTTACAAGGTACAGCCGTTACTTGCTGCAGCTGTCGCTCACCATTTTCAGGCTGGTGACTTCCAGGTCACCGTACTCCGCTTTGCTGGCTGCATTTTCCACCTGGCCTTCTTTCTTCTCTTCTGCCTTCTCTGTCTTCGCCGACTCATGGGTTGTGGAACCACTGACCGTCACTTTGTGCCCGATGTGCGGATCCAATTTGACGCTGGTGCTGCGCAGTCCCCAAGTCTTCCCGTCTTCGCCGGTGAGAGCAAACTCGCCGGATGCGTCACCCTTCATCAGACAGCCGGTCACCGTCTGCGCGTGCGGAGCCTTATCGGCTTTTTTCTCCGGTGCGGCGGTCTGAGCCATCAGAACGACCGAGCCCAGGCTCAAGCAAAGAATGGGGATTAACCAAAAAGCCAACTTTGCGATCTTGTGCGACATGATTTACCTCCTTATATTTTGTTTCTGGACGAGGCGGCGCACGTGACTCTACGACAATCCTGTCAGGCCGTCCATACAGGGAATAACGTATGGCAAGTCGCTGGCCACCTAACCGTAAGGCGGATCGATGTCAGTCTGTGCCTGCTGATTGCAGCCCCTGTCGTTTCATCGGTCTCCACACCATGTCGCCTCTCAAGTACTGCCAAAGGCCGTGCAATCGCCAGATCATATGCAATTGCCGGTAAGGGAAATGTTCCAGGAAGCAGTAGCTGACGAGCCGGGCCACATCCTGCCAATCGTCGTATCGTTTGTAAGTCAGTTCTTCCTGTAGGACGGAACCAATCGAAATCACGGTTGCAAACGCATACCCGAAAAGCAGAAACTGCAGACAGAATGCCCCGCTCAATACGCCAAAGCACGCTGCCAATACAATCGTCGCGATGCCGCCCAATTCGATGACCGGGGCCAGAAGTTCGAACAGCCACAGGTAAGGAAGCGCCAGGCATCCAATACGTCCGTAGCGCGGCCGGAAGAGCATGTCCCGGTTCGGCCACAAAACATCCAGCAGGCCCTTTTGCCAGCGAGCGCGTTGCCTCCCGAGCGAACGCAGGTCCGATGGCACTTCCGTCCAGCACACTGGGTCCGGGACAAACTCGATGCAGTAGTCCGCGCCTTTATCCAGTAGGTGGCGGTGCAAACGCGTCACCAGATCGAAATCTTCGCCAATAGCGCGAGATCGATAGCCACCTACAGCCAGCACCAGATCGGTTCGGAAAACGCCGAAAGCGCCGGAAATAATCGTCAGCATGTTTCCTCGCGCCCATGCTTCCCTTCCAATCAGGAAAGCCCGCAAATATTCGACCACCTGAATGACTTCGATGCTCTTCCTCGGCAGGCGCACCCGGCGCATACGCCCGCCTTCGATCTCTGATCCGTTCAACACCCGGACAATTCCGCCAACCGATACGACGCGCTTCGGGTCCGCCAGTACGGGCACCATAATTCTCAGCAACGCATCTCGCTCCAGCACAGAGTCAGCATCGACAACGCACACGTACGGCGAGGTCGCCGCATTTAACCCTGCATTTACCGCATCCGCCTTGCTCCCAGCCGGTTCCTTATCCACGACAAGAAGTCGTACGTCGACGTCGCTTCGGTACAGCCCCCGGATCCGAGCGCTCGTCACTTGCTGGACATACACCGCTCTCACCAACCGCAGGTGAAACTCCTGCCGCATTACTTCCAGCGTGCTATCTCCTGACCCGTCATTTATGACGATGACCTCGAGTTGCGGATAATCCAGATCCAGCAAGTTCCGCACCGCTGTGCAAATAGATTTTTCTTCGTTATGTGCGGGCACAAGGACGGTGATCGGAGGCGCCAGCCGGGATTCTTTGATCCAGTGTGGCGGGATGCTTTCCAGATGCCGCAGGTGCGCTGCGCTCGTCTTCAGCGCGATAATCAGCATCACCAAGTATCCGAGATTAGAAAGGAGATAATAGTAGAAAAGTACCTGGTTCGAGAATTCCAGAAAGTGACTCATGAACGGGATGCCGCTGCGGTGGAAGCTTTTTCTTGGGGCCGCTGTTCGGGAGGCGCCGTCCCCGTGCGCAGGACTTCAAGCAAAACCGCCTTAACTTGGTTGCTGGCCAGTCCCATGGCATTGATCTCCGCTTCCATTTTTGCTTGCAAGCCGGCATTTTCAAGCGCCGTTAAATACGCATGTAATCCGTATCGATCTCGCATGGCTACCACCTGTTCGAAGATTGGCGCCATCTCTGTGTTGAGGCCTATAAGCGCTTCGGCGGCCCGCAGACGCACCAGTCGATTCGAATCGGCTAATCCGTGCAACAGAAAAGGATTTGCGGTTGGGTGGCAAAGTTTTCCCAGACTTATGATCGCGCGCAGCCGCACAAACCATATCGGATCTCTGGCCAACTCGCTCAGAACGTTGACCGCGAGTCTTGGCTCCACGTACGACAGCGCTCGTGCCGCCGCCGCTCGCAGTTCCGGCAGACTGTCCTCTGCAAACTGAACTACCTCCGCTCCCAGCGAAGGCGTGGCCACTTCCCCCAGTACGCGCCCGAGCACTTCACGCACACTTGCCCCCGCATGACGCAGGTACGGTAACAATAGTTGCGGACGTTCGGCACAGGTTTGGATTAGCGCGCTTTGCAAGGGAAGCGCCGGCACCACCAACCCTGCTTCACCGACCCAATTCAGAATCTCCACGGCCGCTTCCGGACAAGCCATCTGCCCCAGTCCGCGCAGGGCGGCAAGCCGAGTTTCCGGGTTGCGATCGCGTAAGCCCTCTGCCAGAGCCGGAATCCCTTCCGGTGCCCGCGTTCGCCCGAGTGCCACCAGCGCACGATGCCGTCGCCATCCCTGATGGTTCCGAGCATCGGAGATGCACTTCTCGACCAGCCCGCTGGCGCGCATGAATTTCAGCAGCCGCGCTGATTCTTCCGGCCCCGACACTTCGAACGCGTCCAATACCATCGTCTCCACAAGTTGCCGGTCGGATGCTTTGGTGCGCCATGTCGCGTAGGGAATCTCGCCAGAAACCAGCGCGTCCCATCTCTCGCGAATTTCGAACAGGCGCGCGTCGCGCTTCGCGAAATACCGTTTCCGGTAGGTTCGCCGAAGCATGATAAAGCCTAGCAACAGCACGTCTGCGACGATCACGGAGATGATCGCCTTCACGACGAAGGCCGCTGGCCCTAGCCTGCGAAATGTTTCAAAAGCGGACACCATAGGTAAATCCAAAACTTGTCTGCCTCCGGTCTTGCGTTCGCTTCTGATAGGCTGCGAAGCCCGTTACGTCCTCGCGCGCCGTCAACTGCAACCGCAAACCGCCGCCGTACGTATGCGAAGAAAATTGCCCGATCTGATCCACTTGCGCGAAATTTTCCGTCCCCACCGCGTAGAAGACATTCCCTCCCAGGCGGTGCTCGTTCCATCTGGTGATCGGAAATCCGAGTCTTGCCATGCCCGAAGGGCGCCATTCCGTGCTGGAAAAATGGCTTCGCGCTCCCGTCAACCCCAACGACCACGTCCAATCACGGGGCAGGTAAAGGAGTGTTGTCTCATTAATCGTAAGAATGCGCGCCGTCGTATACCAGAACCAGTGCTGCCCGTAGTCAATCTCCACTCCGCGTATAATTTTGTTTCTTCTGAGTTTCCACCCCTGGTCGTAATCGAAGAACGCTTCATTTTTCGGAATAACATTGTTGTCATGAGCCGCCGCCCCGCCTACCGTTAGCGCGCCCCACTTCGGTGACTTTCCCGTTACCGTCGCCACGAATTTTTCCGCATCCGTTCCTCCCCGCCGGTAAACATTGCTTGCCACGCTAGTCCCCCAGCGCGATGTCCACTGCGAGATGAGGCTCAGTCCTTCATCATGGTTGGCGTCAGCGAAGCTGAAGAGGTCGGCGTTCCCACCCACGCGCACCTCGTGCTTCGGTTCGCCGCGCAAAGAAAGCAGGCCTGCTCGCGCCTGTGTACTGTTCGGATCCAGATCCAGGGCGCGGTGAAATTCCAGCTTCGCTTCGCTCTGTTCATGTGCGGCCTGCAATGCGCGACCGCGTGCCGCGCGCAGATCAGCTCGCTTCGGATCGACTTCGACAGCGCGGTCCAGAGCCTTCAGCGCCTCCGTCGTTCGGTCTTCGCGCGAATACACGTTGGCTAACCCCATCCAGTTGTCAGGATCGTTCGGTACGACAGCAAGAATCTCCAGATATTCACGTTCGGCGTCCGCGAGTTTTCCCGACCACATCAGGATGCGCGCGTGCCAAGCCCGTATGTCCATGTCTTGCGGCGCGTGAGCAATCTCGCGGTCCACGATGTCCATGGCTGCGGCCCAATCCTGCGCCTCCACGCAGCGCTGCACGTCTTCTCGCCAGCCCAAGCTCAGCTGTTGCCCCCAGGCGAGAAAGCACAATATCCAGATCCCTGCCAGCAGTCTGCAAATCACGAGCACTTACTCCGAGGCGCGCAAACACACCGAATGCATCCTTCTTATTTCAAGAGGGTTATAGACAGTCTGGACCCCATAAGCAGAGAAATGCCGCGATTTCAACGTGTTACCGTTACATCGGTAACCGCACGGGGATACCAATTCTGCATGAATTGTTGCACTTGCGGGGGTCGGGTGACCTGCACTGGGTGGTCCATTCCTTGCGGCACTATCGCAAGGGCGGATGTGAGGCCATCACATCACAGGGTCTTCCGAACGGTTGATCGGAGCGGGGAGATCCAGGTCGCGGCGAATCTTTCGTGAACCCGAATGTACGGGAGAATCCCTGACGCGTCCTTTCCGAGTGTGAGGGTGTAGGCGTCCTTCGACTCCGCCGAGGCTTCACTTCGTGAAGTCCCTGCTGCGTTTAGGATGACAACTTTGATGGGGGCGCTCCGGGCTGAAAGCTGCGATGATTCCGATCACGCGTTTGCGGGTGCCAGACTCAACGCTCACCAGTATCGTCGGAGTGCGGAAAGCCTTTTTGCCGCAGGTTCACAATCTGCCTTCGCATGTTTTTTGCGTGTTCACTTAGCGCGGACCGCAGTTCCTCCATCGTGCAGCTCAATTCTTCGGAACCGTCAGGTGCCGCAATCACTTTCGCGCACAGCGCAGCGATTCGCTCTTTGATATCGATATCCATTGGGGGAGAAGTGGACTGTAGAATGCCAAGCAGTCCCGGCTCGTGGAATACAGGGGAACATTCACCACAATCGAGTAGTGCCGGTTCCACCTTCGTGGGATTGCTCCGTGTGATGCTTCGTGCTCTCGGAACTCCTTCGACGGTGATACAGGGGTTGAAGCACTAGAACTTGTTGCAGAGGCCTGGCACCCGCCACCCACTGCAAATGGCTGTCGGGAGGAGATTGCCGGAATGTCGGCATCGCTGCCGGAAGGTCGGCAGTCCTGCCAAGGTTCGATGACCGCTGCGGAACTCGCACCCCTGAGAGTCAAAGACTTCCAGCTTCCACGCAGGTGGCATGAAAAATGCGGCCCCATTGGCACGCGTCAGCACATACGGGTGCGCCTTGACGCGATGAAAGCGGACACGCAAGGGCAGGGGGTTATTGTTCCACATAAATTGCGAAAATTTCTCACTAACCTGGCGGCCATGCTTCCCGGTGAGACATCCGATGGAGGAAAAGCCACGGAAAAACAAATCCAGCAGTTGGCAAGAGCGATCACAGACCACGGGCAAATGCTCTCCCGGATGTATTCACGTCAACAGGTTGGCTTGGAGGAGAGAGAACTCGCCTTCCGCTTCAGAGAAACCACCGACAACATTGTCTCGGCGCTAGCTCTGCTGGAAAAGGAAGGTCGGGCTAGCCGTACCAGGCGCGCCGGATATTGGACGTTGCGCGCGCAGCGCCAGAACAACAACGAGGAGGTGTTCACCAGCCATGAAGATCAAGGAAGAGCCTAAACAAGTACGGTTGCCTCACTCGAATAACCCAAGTCGAAAGAAGCACTACGAGGCTCCAAAATTTACGATTCTAGGACGGGATCAAGCAGAAGCTCAATTGGTTGCAAGCGCCCGGGCAGGAGACCGCGATGCGGAGAGGATGCTAGTGCTCGCATCTGGGCTGGTATCTAAGACTGATAAGAACTGCCGATAAAAACTAAGGAACTCATCTCCAGCATCTCCAGGTTCACGGAGGTGCCGCACTTCACCTGAGCAATAGGGAACAGACTCCGATTATGCATGCTTAGTATCGTGTACGCGGAGGACCAAATGGAGAAATCAGAGTTCGAGGGAATGGCCATCGAAGGTCTTCATGAACTGGTCGAGCACCATGAGAACCCGGAACGCTCCCGGCTACCTTCCTCGGATGCTGCCGAGGGTCACGGAAGTACGAATTCTTCCGAAGAAGAGAAGAGGGTGCCATGAGTAGTGTACCGCTTGCTCCGATCCAACGGCTGATCCACGATGTGACGGGAGACCTGCACGTCGTTGTTGCCGCAAGTAAGGAAGGCTATCGCGAAACCGCTTTGGAAGCCTGCCTGTTGGCCAAAGAAAAGCTGCAAGCGATCCGCGAGGAGTTGCTCCGGCCAGAGCCTGGAATCGCGGACCCACGGCACGACTATGACAGCTAGTCTCAAATGAGAGAGTGAGCAAAGTGGAGAGGCTTTTGGCCGCGCCGCGAAGGATTTTGAATGATGAGAAGGACCTTGAAGGGTACAGCCCCTCCCCCTGGGCGGACAGCGACAGGCTTCCCTCTGGCGGTGCAGCAAATCTTCCCCTCGCTCCTTAGGACTGCGACTGCACCGCCCTGTCCGCTCCGTTGTAGGACGTGCGAATTCCGCGTCGCTTCGATTGAAGAACCTGCATAAACGAAGCCAGTTCCAGTAGAGACGGGGCTTGCCCGGTCTCGGCGCCGCTGCGGGAGACGCAGCGAGCCGGGTCTCTACAGGAAGGTAGTTTTTAGGTGCTGAGAACTTTCTCGCGCTCCTCGGCATCCTGGAGTTCTTCACGCGGCGTCGCTGGTAATGCAATCTCCAGCACCTCGTCAATGGTCTTGACGTAGTGGGGAGTCAATCCCGTCAACTGCTCGGGCGTCAGATCTTCCTCGACGTTGGTCTTATTGTCCGCGGGGAGGATTACGTCGTGCACCCCGGCGCGTTTCGCGGCGAGCACTTTCTCCTTGATACCGCCTACCGGCAGTACGTTGCCACTCAGCGTGATCTCACCCGTCATCGCCGTCAGCGGACGAACCTGCTTGCCCGTCAGCAACGACACAAGAGCAGTGACGATGGTGACGCCGGCCGAAGGACCGTCTTTCGGGATCGCTCCCGCGGGTACATGAATATGGATGTCATGGTTGGCAAAGAATTCTTCGTCGATGCCCAACTGCTTCGCGTTAGAACGCACCCAGCTCAATCCGGCCTGCATCGACTCGCGCATCACGTCCTGAATCTGACCGGTGATGGTAAGCCCGCCTTTGCCCTTCATCTGATTGGCTTCGACAAACAACACGTCGCCTCCCGACGGAGTCCACGCCAAACCGACGACCACGCCCGGACGCTTAGTGCGCTCGGCAATTTCGCCTTCGCTGCGGACCTTGATGCCGCCCAGGAACTCCTGCACAATCTCCTTGGTGATGACCAGCTTCTCGCTCTTCCCTTCCGCCAGCCGGCGCGCCTGCTTACGGCAGATGGTGCCGATGGTGCGTTCCAGGTTCCGTACTCCCGCCTCGCGCGTGTAATGACGGATAATGTAGCTGACCGCCTGTTCCGGAAATTCGATCTGCTCCTTCGTGATTCCGTTTTCCTCAATCTGCCGCGGAATCAAGTACTGGAACGCGATGTGAACTTTCTCTTCCTCGGTGTAGCCCTGAAGCTCGATAATCTCCATGCGGTCGCGCAGCGGCTCGGCGATCGGATCGAGCATGTTCGCGGTCGTAATGAACAACACCTTGGAGAGATCGAAAGTCACGTCCAGATAGTTGTCGCGAAAAGTTGCGTTCTGCTCCGGATCGAGAGCTTCGAGCAGCGCCGACGCCGGATCGCCACGGAAGTCGCGGCCAACCTTGTCAATTTCGTCGAGCATGAAGACCGGATCTTTCGTCTCCGCGCGCCGTATCCCCTGAATGATTTGGCCCGGCAAGGCCCCGATGTAAGTACGGCGGTGGCCACGAATTTCCGCTTCGTCGTGCACGCCGCCGAGTGACAACCGTACGAACTTGCGTCCCAGCGCCCGCGCAATAGATTTGCCGAGCGAAGTTTTGCCCACACCCGGAGGCCCGACGAAACACAGAATCGGCCCTTTCATGTTGGGCTTCAGCCGCCGCACCGATAGGTAGTCGAGAATGCGGTCTTTCACCTTCTGCAAGTCATAGTGGTCGGCGTCGAGAATCTCTTTCGCCTTTGGGATTTCAATTTCTCCACCCGAAGTTTTCGCCCAGGGCAGCACAGCCAGCCACTCGATATAGTTTCGCGTGACCGAATAATCCGCGGCCATCGGAGACATACGGGCCAGGCGTCCGAGTTCCTTCAACGCTTCTTTCTTCACTTCATCGGGCATGCCCGCGGATTCGATCTTTTGCTTCAGTTCTTCGGTATCGCGCTGGCCCTCGTCCTGCTCGCCCAGTTCTTTTTGGATCGCCTTCATCTGCTCGCGCAAGTAGTACTCGCGCTGCGTCTGCTGCACACGGTCTTGCACTTCCGATTGGATCTTGTTCCGCAGTTGCTGCACTTCAAGTTCTTTGGCCAGATGCTGATTGATTTTTCCCAGCCGCACCCGGACGTCGCTAGTCTCCAGCGTCTCCTGCTTGTCAGCCGTCGACAGCGATGGCAGCGACGAGGCGATAAAGTCCACCAGCCGTCCCGGTTCTTCAATGTTCATCGCCACCGTCGAAAGCTCGTCAGAGAGCGTCGGCGAGCCGGCCACGATCTGCTGGAACAGGGTCAGCACGTTGCGCTGCAGCGCTTCCACCTCGGAATCCTTTGGCGGAATCGTCTCTGGAATTGTGGTTACTCGCGCCCGCATGAACGGCGAAAGCTGCGCGAAATCCTCCAGCCGCACCCGTTCCAGTCCCTCCGCAAAAACAAACAGGCTCTGGTTCGGCATCTTGACAACTTTGTGCACCACCGCCAGCGTTCCAATGGAGTACAGATCGCTCGGCTGCGGCGTGTCCACGCGCGCTTCGCGCTGCGCTACGACGATGATGGTCTTGTCTTCGCCCAGCGAGTTAATCAGCTGCACGGAACTTTCCCGACCCACCGTCAGAGGCAGCACAGCGTGGGGGAACAGGACCGTGTCGCGCACCGGCAGAATCGGCAGCGACCGCTCGGAATCGTAAGTAGTTTGATCGGTAGTAGTAACAATAGGATCGCTCATGATTTTTCCTTGAGTGACTTTCACTCAACCTTTGATGACCGGAACCGGCAAAAAGATGCAAGCCTACGTGCTAGGTTGTTGAATTCTAGACCTTTTCTGTCATCTTGCAACACTCGGATATACTTCGACCCCACTCCGGTAACCTGACCGAAGAGTGGCCCTTATTGAAGCCCGAGCCGAGAGTTTCAAAGTACGCGCAACCGGACGAAAGCGCAGTGCCCCCCTCACATCAACTTGTGATGAAACACTGGGAAGCGCCTCCCCCGACTCTTTGACCGGCTTACTGGACGCCGCCCAGCCTCAGGCTTCCGGATAAATTCCCAGCACCTTCACCAAGTCGGACACCTCGCTTAGATGCCGCAGCGCATTGCGTGAATCTTCGTCGTCGCCGCGCAGCAGGTCGACAAAAAAAACGTATTCCCACGGACGCCCGCGCATGGGCCGCGACTCGATCTTGCTCAAACTGATGTCGCGCAGCGCGAACACGCTGAGCGCCTTGAACAACGCCCCCGGAATATTCTTCACGCTGAACGCCAGCGAAGTCTTATTCGCGCGGTCACTATGGCTGTCGCGCGCCCCCTGCGCTTTCCCGCGGCGGATCAGGAAGAAGCGGGTAAAGTTCTTCTTGTCATCTTCGATGCCGGCCTTCAGAATTTTCCCGGCATACACTTTGGCGGCCCGCCCGCTGGCAATCCCGGCTGCGTCGCGTAAGCCCTCTGCGACAACATGCTTCACGCTTCCTGCCGTGTCGTAGAACGGCACCGGCTCCAGTTTCGGATTCTTCGCAAACAGGTCGCGGCACTGATCGAGCGCGACAGGATGCGAGAACACGCGCCGAACGTCTCCAAGTCTGGTGCCTGGCAGCGCAATCAGGTTGTGCACAATACGCAGGCGAAACTCGCGGACGATGTGAACCTCGCGGCCCAGCAATAAATCAAAGTGCTCGGCGACCGATCCCGCGAGTGAATTCTCAATCGGGATGACCGCCCCCTCCGCCATTCCCCGCTTGACCCGGTCAAAGACCTCCAGCGAACGCGCGCACGGTAGCACCTTCGCCCGCGGCAACATCTTTTCGGCCGCCTCGTGGCTGAAAGAACCGAGTTCTCCCTGGATCGCAATCTTCATGAAGCGATTTCCTCTTCGCACCGGGCTACAAAATTCATCCGACCGGCGACCGCGCCAGGTCTTTCGTCATCACCAGCGCGTCCATCTGACCGGAATAGTATCCCGCAACCGTCTTTTCGACGAAGTATCCTTTCCGCTTGTAGAAGTGGATCGCGGCTGCGTTGTTCACCGGCGTCTCCAGCCCCACCGCGACCGCGCCTGCTCGGAGCAATCGACCTTCCGCCGCTAGCAGCAAAGCCGAGCCAACGCCCGCCCGCCTCACCTCCGCGACCACATCGATGGTAATGATGTGCCCACTCTTGCGGCGAGTCTCCGCCACGATGAAACCTAGAATGCCCCTGCCCGGACTGCCCTCCGCTTCGGCCACCAGACTAAACGATCCGGGCCGGCGCATGTAGAACGCCATTTCCGGCCGCGAATATGCCAATTGCGGATCGAAGCAGGCTTGGTCAATCCGCCATAGCGTGTCAAAATCGGGTTTCTCGAATTCCCGGATTCGAAACAACACGCCGCCATTGTAGCGGGATTATAAAGAGAGAGTGCGGTTAACATCCAAAGCAGCGCGCAGAACAAAACGTAAATGCTGAAGTAGATCCGAAAGTAGATGCGGAAGTAGATGCGAAAGACGGCCTGCGATTTGCGATCACCCTAATCCGAGCCATTATGAATGGGGAGCCACATGCGTTGGATTCTTTTCAGTTTAATGGTCTTGACATCACTCGCCCAATCGCAGTCGTATGAAACGACCGTCGCGCCCCTTCCCGGCGAAACCTTTGCTAAGCCTTGCCATTATGAGATTACTCTGCCAGCGGGCCGTCGCACCGTTCGGGCGGTTTGGGTCACCTTCGACCGTGGCGAGGACATTATGAAGTTCTATTCCGATCCTGATGTCGTTGCTTTTGCCCGGAATCACGATCTTGCCCTGATGATGCCGCACCAGTGCCCCGCCAAAAATGCTCCCGGCGGGCCAAATGAGATGGACATGGAACCTTCGCATGGCATTGGCCGAGCGCTTTTAACGGCGTTGGATCAGTTCTCGCACCAGACTGGCCATTCCGAACTCTCTTCGGCAAAGCTCATTCTGCTCGGCTTTTCAGGCACGGGCGCCCTCTTTGCTCACTTCGTCGGCTACGCTCCCGAGCGCATCGTTGCTTCCATTCCAACCGATCCCGGCCACTTCGACCCGGTTGGTATCGATAACGTGCACCTTCCGTCCTCCGCGCTGGCCGTTCCGGAGCTCATTATGACGGGCGGCGCCGACAAGATCTCCGGCACACAGCGACCATATGACTACTTCCGTCTCTATCGGGACCGTGGAGCTCCCTGGGCGTTCCTAGTCCAGAACAAAACGCCGCATTGCTGCATAGTCAACACAAAATCTCTGATGCTCGCGTGGCTTGACCGGATCATCAAGCTACGTCAGCCGTCGCCGGCGAAGCCCCTCCGCAGAGTTGACGACAGCCGTGGGTGGGCGGGATTCATCCGAACATGTCCGTCGGACGTTCACGACGGCTGGGGCGCTCCCACATGGGATGTGTGCGACGCGAGTATCCAGCCAGTGGGACAGGCCACTCCAATCGGCAGGATTCCCGCCGGCTGGTTCCCATCTCATCATGTGGCAACTGAATGGCTGGAATTCATTAAACAACCGGCACACTCGACGACCTCGCTACCCTGAGGCCACCGTACAGCGTTTTTTCCGTTTCCGCCCCTTGCGTAGTTGCATCTATAAGAAGTACGATTTCTGCCAAGAGGCACCTGCACCGTGGGGCGTTTCATTCTTATCGACGTGATCGGGGCGGTCACGCTCTTCGTCGTCTGGTATGCCTGGTTTATCCGTTACAACCGGCGGCGGGCGGCCGACGTGCTGCAGTGGGTGCAGGCGGCATGCCTCGGAAAAGGCCGCGTCGCCGATCTGCGATGGCAGGCAAACAGCTCCCGGCTGAAGGCTACGCTTCATCTTTCCTCGCGCTGGTTTGAGGACGCCCGTCTCACCATTCGCCTGTTGCCGCGCCCACTGCCGGTGCAATGGGCTATGAGCCGCTGGCGCCAGCAGCAGGAAACGCTTACTTTCGAAGCGAACATGGGATTCCCCCCCGGTTTCCATCTCGACGTCATCCGTCATCGCTGGTCCGGCCGCACCGGAGCTAGAGACTCGGCGGAGAGAGGTTCGGGGGCGAAAGGCGCGGGATCGAAGGAATCGAGCCGCACTCGCGCCTGGACCATCAGCCGTCCCGGCCCTGTCATTCTGACCACCAAGGATGACTGGCCCGTCGAGCTCAGCCCGGTAGTGAATGCGCTGGCCTCCTGGCGCGACAAGGATTTTGTCGGCGTCCGTTTCAACTCCACCTCGCCCCACTTCACCGCCACGGTGGCGCTCGAAAACCTCTCCGATCAGAAAGCCGCGGTCGCGTTGCTCGGCCTTTTCCGCGAGTTAGCCGCCAGTTCCTCGGCCAAGCAGCACTAGACGGCAGCTTCTGCGCCTTCCGCAGCTCTTGTTCTAGCCGCAAAGTTGCTGTCTGTCGCTGTGAGAGTGAGAAAGAAAGTCGCGCCTTTGTCTACTTCACCTTTCGCCCAGACTGAGCCACCGTGCTTTTTTACAATGCGTTGAACTGTGGAAAGTCCAACGCCAGTGCCTTCAAAATCTTCCGCACGGTGGAGTCGCTGGAACACGCCGAACAACTTACCGACGTACCGATCATCAAATCCCGCGCCATTGTCCCGGACGAAGACCACAGGCGCGCCCTCCTCGGCAACCTGGCCGACCTCGATCACAGCCACTTCGCGCCGGCGCGTATATTTGACGGCATTCGACAGCAGATTCGCGAATACCTGTTTCACCAAACCGGGGTCACATTCGATGGAGGGCAGATCTCCAATTCGCCAATCGATTTGACGGCCTTCGCATTCAGGCTGAAGATCGGCGAGCACTTCTTTCACCATTTCATTCAAGTCCGTGGCGACGCATGCCAGTTCCTTGCGTCCGATCTGTGCCATCTTCAGCAAATCGTCGATGAGCCGTCCCATGGTCTTTGTCCCACTCTGGATCCGGATCAGATACTGCTGGGCGCCGGCATCCATCCTCGAGCCATGCTCTTCGCTCAGCATCTTCGAAAAGGCGCTAATGTGGCGTAAAGGTGCGCGTAAATCGTGGGAAACGGAATAGGAAAACGCTTCCAGGTCTGCGTTCGCGGCATTAAGCTGCGCCGTGCGCTGTTGTACCTGTTGCTCCAAACGATCATGCGCTTGTCCGAGCGCTGCATCCCTTTCTTGAATCTGCGCCAGCATCTCATTGAACGTTGAGATCAGAATGTCAATCTCATTGCGCTCGCCGGCCGGTGACGCGCGAACTGAATAATTCTTTTCCGACAACACAATTCGGGCAGTCTCCGCAAGCCGCACAATCGGTTCGGCTATAGATCGGCGTGCGACCGAGGACATCCAAATGGTCGCGACCAGGGACATCAGAAACACGGTGACGACAATGATTCCGAAGTTCCTTTCGAGGTCGTTCATGGCTTGCAAGTCAGACCGGAGGTATATCCTGGCGACCGGCTTCCCCTGGAATGTAATCGATCGCACCAGGGCAACCTGACCACTCTGGAAGCGGTGGACTTGCGCCTGGCCGGCTGGAATTAGCAGCGGCGCCGGGAATGATCCACTGCCATCTCGCCGATAGCTTGCGAAGGCTCGGCCGTCCGGTGCATAAATTTCGGCGAACATGACATGAGGAGCAGCCCGCAAGGCTGACAATGTGTTCTCCGCCGACCGAGGATCGTCGAATAGCAATGCGGAGATCGAGTTGGACCCGATGATCTGGGCCTGGATTTCGAGGTTGCGCACGGTGCTCGCTCGAAAGTTGTACAGGTCGTAGGCAAAGAATCCCGCGCTAGCCAGCAGGAGCGCAGTCCCGCTGACCAGCAGGTTCATCCAAGTCAGCTTTTTAGGGATCGAGTAATCGCGAAACCTGAGCATTCTGGTCAATCTCCAAGGCAAGCGCGTCTTCATCTCCGACCGCTTTGTCTCACCGGACATTTCTTCTCACATTGATAGCCACCTTGAGGAGCTCGGAACTCAGCGTCAGTCCGGCGCGCTCGGCGGTCGCCAGGTTCACCTCAAAACGTACTCGGTCTCCTTCCGAAATGAACTGCACCATGCCCCCGTGCTGCGTAAACTCCGGCAAATCACTGACCGTGAGGACACTCGCATCACGCAGCGTGGTGAGAATCTGCTTCAATCGTGTGTTCTCCGACAAACCTATAAATAGAACACGGCAATTCACCGCATCCTGAGGTGCGGGGATTCGCCTCGCCACTACGCTCTTGCCGGCGATGGTTTCGTTCGCAATGATGGCATTGAGGGCCGGGCCGAAGGGATCTTGTCCCAGCACGCAAATGGAGAAAGAGTCGCTCGCGGCGCTAGCGGGCCATTCAACGAATCGACCGAACTTGTAGAGATAGGTAGCCTTCACCTCATATTCGGTGGGCTTTAAATGTTGCCCTTGCGCGCTCGGATGGCCTACTCCAATGAGCACCCACCCCATGGCTACAGCCGCGAGCCAGAAGAGAAGACGCCCGCGTCGGAACCCGCGACCTTGCGGCATCCATCGCCAAACGTCCGTGCGGCGGGGCGGGCTCGATATCAGTTTGCGGTCTTCTTCCACGTTATCTGCGCGTAAGCGCTCCTTTCGACCTGGACAGAACCAAGCTCGGCACGACGAGGTTGAAGCAAATTTTGACCGGCAATCGACAACTCGAAGCTCTCGGCAAAATGCCAACCGAGCCGGGCGTCAACAGTTCCGTAGGCATGTATCCCTTGTACGGGGAGCGCGCCGACATAGCGGTACGTAGGATCAAACTCAAATCCCCTGGGCAGATTGAAAAGCGCCTGTGCGGTTACCTCATGGTGCGGGCTTGATCCCTCGTAGCTGGAGACATAGCTGGTTTTCGCGTGAGTTGGTTTTTCTGTGAGGTTCAGGCTCACGTAAGAGTATGACGCTTTCAGTTCCATCCAGCGGGTCGCCTTCCAATCAGGGGCAATCTCCGCGCCATTCGTGGAGCCCATGATGCCGTTGGCGAATGGCACCGAGAGGAGAATGTGAGCGGGCGGGGGCGAGTTCACGACTGATATGGTTAGGGCTCCATAACTTGTGAGGTCGTTGTAATGGTTGTGGAAGACCGCGAGGTCCACGTAAAAGCTGGAAGTCACGAGCTTTCGGTATCCGGCTTCATAGCCGAGCAATGTTTCCGACACGAACTTGCGATTGTCGCAGACGCAAATGAAAATCGGCGGGTTGGCAAGCACAAGCCCTGTCAGTTGCAGGTCTTCATCAATGCGGGAAGGCGTGCGGACCGCGCGTGACACCGACGCCCAGAAGGTTTGGTGGGGTGTCGGCGTCCACAACAGACGCCCGCTCGGCTGGTTTTCCCATCCGGTGAAGATGTTGTGTTCAAACTTCGATCCCACCGTCAGCCAGAGTTTACTTTGAACGATCGCGATCTGATCCTGGATGAAGGTGCTGTAAATGTTGTCGGCTTGATGATGCGGCAGAAAGTCTACCGTCGCGACGGTCTGGACAATGTCGCTGGGACTCCACCGTGCTCCGAACCCCCAAACGATCTCATTGCGCTGCTTTAGGACGAAGTGATGGATGGCATCGATGTCAAAGGTGTTACGCGTTTCTCCCAGTTGCGGCCCAAGCCGATATGTCCGGTCGTAGTAAGCCTGAACCTGGAAATCCGAAGTATCGCTTAGTTCATGGCGCCAGCGTCCAAGGAGATTCCCGCCCGACACGAACTGCGTTCCGTCGACGTTATGCTGTGTCGGCGGATTGTAGTAAGCGATGCTGATCTGCTGTCCGACGCGCCCTTTGTAGACATCACCCTGCACGGTTAGCGCGTCACGAGCTGTCGGACTCGAATCGGTTCGAAATCCGGCTTGTCCCAATTGCCAATCATCGTAGTTGTCACGATCCGAGTGGTACCCCGGTGCTCGCCCGAATCCCATGGCATAGGCCCGGTAGTCGAGATTGTTGCCATGCCTGCCGCCCTGGCGAACCCCTCCCGCGCCCAGGTCGGCATTTCCGGCGCGCGTGCTCGCGAGCCCTCCATGCGTATCTTTGGCGTTCTTGGTAATAATGTTGATCACGCCGTTGACGGCATTCGATCCCCAGATCGTCCCCCCGGGCCCGCGAATCACTTCGATCCGCTCGACATCTTCGAGAAGCAGGTTTTGTACGTTCCACTCTACCCCAGCAAACAGAGGGGTATACACGCTGCGACCGTCGATCATTACCAGAACTGATTTTGAGAAGCCGCTTCCGAAACCGCGCATACCCACAGCCCACGTGCTCGAACTGACTCGGGCTACCTCGACGCCGGGCACGAGCCGAAGCACTTCCGGGATGCTTGTAGCTCCGGACCGGCGAATGTCGTCCTGGGTAAGCACGTAGATTGCAGCCGGAGTTCGCCAAACCTGCTCCGGCTCTTTGGAAGCTGTCGTCACCTCGACGTCGCCGAGTTGCTCCAGGCTCAGGTGTTTGAGTGGTGCACCGCCGCCTTGGTCACTCTCAGGAGCATCGGCCCAGCTCGCGCTGACCAAACTCGCAGCCAATAGCAGGCAGCACATTTTTCCCGGGAAGGTTCTGAAGACGGAGAAATGGCGCACTTTGTACATTCCCGTGATATCGGCACGAGAGCATGATCACTCCAGTACAGTGTGAGAAATGCAGGTTTCTGGGATGGACATTGGGACGAAGACTTCCGTGAGGGCGAGCGTCCACCCGTAGACGTAACCTGCGCTGCAGGTCGATTTGCGACGCTGATTAACTCTCTCTAATGACCGGCGGCGGTAGAGTGAACCTTTGGCTCATCGCTCTGGCGCGCCCGAATGTGTGCGGGCAATTCCCGTTGTGTGAATCCTGTTATTGCAGAGAATCTCCAGTTATCAAGGTGTATGAGTGCCGGCGCGCAATCACTTGGCGCAATCAAATATCGTATTCAAATATCGATGCGTTTCTCGGTGTGGCGGCCGGCATACCAGCAGGGATTACACCCGAAGTGGGGAAACAGCGAATGGACACAGAGTTCGGTCCCCGGTTCCCCGAGTTCGTACTCGGTCTTTCCGTTCTTTTGATGGATGGCGTAAAGAGTGTCGACCGTAATCTGCCCGAACTGCGGCCGACCGCGAGGAATCTGATAGCGGAGGGAGCAGTAGTCGCCCACATAAACCAGTAGCAGCAAAGCCAGCATCGCGAATAACCCACGAAGAATCGCGCGTTTCATGGCGTCCCTCTCTATCCCCCCCTACTCCGG